>Ga0255338_1000506_pt1 | contig 120118 bp, 75 predicted proteins | sample MeOH1_35cm_T4_19_FD_203715 | JGI IMG/M metagenome (GOLD analysis project Ga0255338, IMG submission 203715) | Sandy soil microbial communities from University of British Columbia, Vancouver, Canada - MeOH1_35cm_T4_195 | ecosystem: Engineered > Artificial ecosystem > Sand microcosm > Unclassified... | reverse complement strand
CATCAGCTACGCCCGCGAAGACCTGCCGGCCGTGCAAAAGCTCAAGGCCGGGCTCGATGCCGCCGGCATCACCACGTGGTTTGACATGGAGCGACTCGAGAGCGGCGACGACTACGACCACAAGATCCGCGGCAACATCGCCCGCTGCTCCTTCTTCCTGCCGGTGGTCTCCGCCGTCACCCAGCGGCGCCACGAGGGCTACTTCCGCCGCGAATGGAGCTACGCCGTGGACCGCACCCGCGGCATGGCCGACGGGGCGGTGTTCGTGCTGCCCGTCTGCATCGACGACACCACCGAGGCCGCCGCCATCGTGCCGGAGAAATTCAAGACCGTCCATTTCAGCCGGCTGCCCGCGGGGGAACCCACGCCGGAATTCACCCGCCGCCTGCAGGAACTGTTCAACACCCGTCGCGCATGAAAAACCCCGCCCCGATCGCGACCGTTGACGCCCAGCATCCCTGGCTCGGCCTGGTCTCCTACACCGAGGAGACGCGCAGCTACTTCCACGGCCGCGAGGAGGAGGCCGCCGAACTCGGCCGCCGCGTGCAGCGCAAGCTGCTGACCATCCTCTTCGGCCAGTCCGGCCTCGGCAAGACGTCCATCCTGCAGGCCGGCCTCGTGCCGCGCCTCCGGCCGGAGGGTTTTTGCCCGGTCTACGTGCGGCTCGACTACGACCCGCATTCGCCGTCCCCGGCGGAGCAAATCAAGCGCGCGGTGATGCGCGCCACCGAGGCCGCCGGCAGCTGGACGCAAAGCGGCACGGCCATCGCCGGCGAGACGCTCTGGGAATTCCTGCATCATCGCGACGACGTGCTCAAGGACGCCGCCGGCAAGACGCTCATCCCCATCCTCATCTTCGACCAGTTCGAGGAAATTTTCACCTTGGCCCAGGCCGACGACGCCGGCCGCAAGCGGGCGCAGGAGTTTCTCGCGGATCTGGCGGACCTGGTGGAGAACCGTCCCCCCGTGGCCCTGGAGGCGCGAATCGATGCCGACGAGGCCGATGCCGCCAAGTTTGACTTCGCCCGGGCGGATTACCGGATCCTGATTTCCCTGCGCGAGGATTACCTCGCGCATCTCGAGGGCCTCAAGGGCCAGATGCCCTCCGTCACGCAGAACCGCATGCGGCTCGCCCGGATGACCGGCGCCCAGGCGGTGGCCGCGGTGCGGGCGCCTGCCGCGCACCTGGTGGGCGAGGCCGTGGCCGAGGCGGTGGTCCGCTTCGTGGCGGGAGGCGCGGATCTCTCCCGCGCCGAGGTCGAGCCGTCGCTGCTCAGTTTGATCTGCCGCGAGCTTAACAACACCCGCTTGGCGGGCGGGCATGCCGAGATTTCCGCCGACCTGCTGGCCGGCTCGCGCGACACCATCCTGTCCGAGTTCTACACCCGTACCCTGGCGGACCAGCCGCCCGGGGTGCGCATGTTCATCGAGGACGAGATGCTGACCGATTCCGGTTTCCGCGAGAGCGTGGCCGAGGAGCGCGTGCGCAAGGGTTTTGCCGCCGCGGGCGCCGCACCCGAGGCCCTCGCCCTGTTGGTGGACCGCCGCCTGCTCCGGGTGGAGGACCGCCTCGACATGCGCCGCGTGGAGATCACGCACGACGTCCTGTGCAGTGTCATTGGCGCCAGCCGCAACGTCCGGCGCGAGCGCGAAGCCCTCGAGGAGTCGAAGCGCCAGATCGCCGCCCAGAAGGAACGCGAGCTCGCCACCCACCGGGCCCTGTTGCGCGCCCGGGTGGTCGCCGCCGTGGCCAGCGTCCTGATGCTGCTCGCCGCGGGCAGCGCGGTGTTCGGGTGGATCAACCTACGCCGGGCCCGGGTGGCCGAGGCGGAGGCCCAGCAGGCCCGCCTGCTCACGGAACGAGCCCGCGGCGAGGCCGAGAAACTCGTCGGATTCCTGCTCGAGGACTTCTACGAGGAGCTGAAGCCCACCGGCCGCGTGGAGATCGTGGGCAAGCTCGCGGACAAGGCCGTGGCCTATTATGACGGCCTGCCGCCGGAGCTGATGACGTGGCAGACCAAGCTCTACCGCGGCCTGGCACTCGCCCGGAAGGCCGCGTCGCTGAATGAAAGCGGCAAGGCGGCGGAGGCCGAGGCGGTGGCCGCCGCGGCCCGCAAAGTCTTTGAGGAATTGCGCACGACCGGTGAACGCAGCGACGAGGTCGCGACCGGGCTGGCGCTTACTTATTACTCCAAGGTGACGGCGGGCCTGGCTATCAGCATCAAAACCGAGCTGGAGGCGGGCGTGGCCCTGTTGCGGCCCATCATCACGAGTGGGAGGGCCACCCGCACGGCCAAGTTGGTCCAGGCCGACCTCCTCCAGTTTCTGGCCCATGCACAGCGGGATTCGGCCAACGGGATCCCCCTGTGCGAGGAGTCGAGAAAGATCCTGGTGGAGATGGGCGCGCTGGACTTGTCGGATCTCACCGCTGGTTCAATCTATGGGGATGTGACGGATACGCAGTCCCGGATGGCCCAAGATCTGGGGTTGACCGATGAAGCCGAGCGACTGGCCAAGATTGTCGTGGACATGGCGGACAAGGTGCTGGCCCAGCGGCCGGGGGACCTGCGGGCGATGAAGAACCGCTATTACGCGGCCAACATGCTCGGCACGGTGGCCCGGGACCGCCACGATTACGCCGATGCCGAGGCCCATGCGCTGGAATCCGTCGAGGCAGCCCACTACTACACGCTCTTCAATCCGGCGGACGCCGTCGGCTGGCGAAACCTGATCAGCAGCAACACGGAAACGGCGAACCTCTACCTCGATCAAGGCCGGTTGGCCGACGGCCTGCGCCAACTCCGGCAAACCGTCGCGATCGAGCAGGATCCCCGCCACAAGACAGGCATGGACCCGGGCATTGTCTCGGCCTGGTACCAGATCATGGGGATCGAAGCCCAGGCCGGCCACTTGGCGGCGGCCCGGGCCGCCCAAGCCGAGGCGTTGCGCGCCGGCAAACAGGCGATCAAGGATCGCAACTTTGATGCCCAGTTGACGCAAATCATCGGCCTGCAGTCCGAGATGTCCGAATATGATCTTCTCGCGGCCGAGGGTAATTATGCGAAGATCCATGCCCTCGGCTTGGAACACAGGACGCGGCTCGATCAAATCAAGCTCGTGACGGAGAACAACCTGCAGTTTCTGGAAGGATCCAAGCGCCGCAACCGATCCTGGCTCGCGGAATCGGCGCTGCGGCTGGGCAACTATGAGGAGGCGGCGACCACGGCCCGCGAGGCCCTGACCAATCCGCTCGCCGCGCGGAGTGATGTACTGACCCTCAAGGACATCAAGGCCCGCGACCAGACCCGGCTCGGGCAGGCCCTCCTCGGGGCGGGCCGGCGGAACGACGCCTTGGTTCCGCTCGGCGAGGCCCTGGTCCATTACCGGGCCCTGCAGGCCAAGGGAGCCACCGACGTATACTTCCGGTATAATTTTGCCCGGGCCCTCTACTATGCCGCCTTGGCCCAGGCGGGCGATGAGGCCGGCGTCGTTCAACGCCACCGTCTGCTCGACGAGGCCTCGACGCTGCTCGACGGTCTGTCGCTTGAAGCTCGAAATCTGCTGTTCCAAAAGGAACTCATCCAGTGGGTCACCGAGGCCCGACGGAACGTGTAACTTTCAACGCCCAATGAAAACCACCCATCCAAGTATTTCAGCGTTTGGTTTGGGCGTTCAGTGTTTCGCGCTGCTCCTGCTCGCCGGCGTGACTCTCTCCGCGGCCACGCCCGAGGTACGCGACGCGGTTAAGTCTCGCGTCGACGCGGAGTATCCGTCGCTCGAGGTCATCTACAAGGACCTGCACGCCAACCCGGAATTGTCGTTCATGGAGATCCGCACGGCGGGCATCCTCGCGGGTGAGCTCCGCCGGGTGGGCTTCGACGTGACCGAAAAAGTCGGCAACACCGGGGTCGTCGCCGTGCTGCGCAACGGGCCCGGTCCCACGTTGCTCGTGCGCGGCGACATGGACGCGCTGCCGGTGAAGGAAGTCTCCGGCCTCACCTATGCCAGCACCGCCGTGGTGAAGGATATTTCCGGCAATGACAAGCCGGCCATGCACGCCTGCGCCCATGACACCCACGTGACCGGCCTCATCGGGACGGCGCGGGTGCTAGTGGCCCTCAAGGAGCGCTGGAGCGGGACGCTCGTCATCGTCGGCCAGCCCGCCGAGGAGATCGTCGCCGGGGCGCGCGCCATGCTGGCTGACGGACTCTACACCCGATTTCCCCGACCGGATTACGCCATCGCCCTGCACACCTCGTCCCAGCAGCCAGCGGGCGAGATCGGCTATGGCGAGGGTCCGTTCCTCGCCGGCGTGAACTCGGTGGACGTCCTCGTGCGCGGGGTGGGGGGTCACGGGTCGGCGCCGCACACCGCCAAGGATCCCATCGTGCTCGCCTCCCAGATCGTGGTCGCCCTGCAGACGATCGTCAGCCGCGAGGTGAAGCCCGGGACGGTGGCGGTCGTCACCGTCGGCACCATGCACGGCGGCCTGAAGCGCAACATCATCTCCGAGGAAGTGAAGCTGGAGCTGACCCTCCGCGCCTATGACGACGCGGTCATGGAGCAGCTGGTCGCCGCCATCCGCCGCATTTGCGCGGGCACGGCGCTGGCGGCCGGCGTGCCCGAGGACCGCCTGCCCGTGGTCACCGTGACGCCGGAATCCTCTCCCGTCACGAGCAACGACGCGGCGCTCGCCCGCCGGCTCGGCGGCGTGTTCACCGAGTGGCTCGGCGCCGACCGCGTGAAGCGGACGCCCCCGATCACCGGCGCCGAGGACTTCACCTTCTTCGGCCGCACCGCCGAGAAGGTGCCGACGTGCCTCTGGTGGGTGGGCGGGACCGCGCCTGAGAAATTTGCCGAGAGCAAACGCACGGGCGTGCCGGTGCCCTCGAACCACAATCCGACATTCGCTCCCGTGCCCGAGCCGACCCTCAAGGCCGCCGTCACCTCGATGACCGCGGCGGTGCTCGACCTGCTGGCGAAGCAATGAGCGATCCCGGCAAAGCAGTTTTCCTGTCGTATGCTTCCCAGGACGCGGAGGCGGCGAAGCGCATTTGCGACGCCCTGCGTGCGGCCGGGGTGGAGGTGTGGTTCGATGCGGAGGGTGGGTTGGAACACGGCGACGAGTGGGATGCCAAGATCCGCCGGCAGATCAAGGACTGCGTGCTGTTCCTTCCGATCATCTCGGCGAACACCCAGGCACGGGAAGAAGGTTACTTCCGCATCGAGTGGGAACTGGCGGCCCAGCGCGCCCTCGGCATCGCGAGCGGGGTGGCCTTCATTTTGCCCATCGTCATTGACGACACGCGCGAGCCGGATGCGCTCGTGCCGGACCGTTTCCGCACCGTGCAGTGGACGAAGCTGCCGGGCGGGGTGGTGCCGTCCGAGGTGTTGCAGCGTTTTCTCAAGCTCTGGTCGCATCGCACCGGACTGCTGAAGCACAAGAGTGAGGAGCGAGGAGCAAGGAGCATGGAGCAGGAGGGAAGAGCGACGCCCTTACAGAAATCCCCCCGCTGGCTCACGCCGGTTGTCCTCGCCGCCGGTTTGGCCGCTGCCGCCGTCGCCCTCTGGCAACCGTGGAAGCAAGACCACGCGGCTACGGCCGATGCCGCCAAACCTGCCGCGCGCGCTGATGTTGCCCGTCCCGCGACTCCCGCGGACAAACTGGTCGAGCGCGCGAATGAGATTCTGAACAGTTCCGCCCTGAGTCGGGAACGGATCGACACCGCCAACGGCCTTCTCGAGCAAGCCATGGTGCTCGAGCCGACTCACGGCGCAGCCTGGACCGCCGCCGCCCGCGCGGATTTGCTGTTGATCCATCCCTACCGTTTCGATCGCTCCACGGAGCGCCGGCAGCGGGCGATGAGCCGGGCCGCCCGGGCCCTGAATCTCGCCCCGGACTCCTTTGCCACCCGCGTCGTGCATACCGCGGTGCTGGCACATGCTTCTGACAATCCCGCCCTGACGAAGGAGGCGGAAGATACCTTCCGCCGGATGATCCGGGAGCGACCGGACGACCAAGAACTTCAGGTGCAACTGGGCGAGGTCCTGCGCGAACAGGAGCGCTTCGCGGAAGCGGCGGCGCTCTTCGAGCAAATCGGGGTGTTTGAACTCGCCGGCTGGAGCTGGTTTCAAGCCGGCCGCTTTGCCGATGCCTACGCACCGGTGAAACGAGCGGTCGTCGAGCATCGCACCACCACGGCACTGTCGCTGAAAACCCGAATCGAGGTCGACTGGTTCCAAGATCTGAGCCTCGCCCAGGCGACCGCGGATCAACTCCGGCCCTCCGAGCTACAGGAGGGAAGCGGCGTTGTCATCGTAACCGAACTCGCCTTTTCCCGCCGCGATCCCGAGCGGATGCTGCAAATCCTCAACGCACTACCCCGTGATTTCATTGAAACACCTGCCTTTGAGGGTCCCCGGCAGTATTACACCGGCTGGGCCCACCGGATCGCCGGGCGGACTGAACGGGCCAAGCTCGAGTGGCGAAAAGCCGTGGCTGTGCTCCAAACCGAACTCACTTCCGCGCCGGGACGGGTGCAGTTGATTGTTTTGGAGGCGGAGATCCTCGCCCTGCTCGGTGAGACGGCGGAGGCGGAACGTATGCTGGCCACGGCCCAGGGTATCGCGAATGAAGCGCCCGGCACAGTCGGCAGGGGCAACATCAGGGTCTATCTCGCGCTTGGTCGGAAGGAGCCGGCGCTTTCGTGGCTGGGTTCCTATCTGCGGGCCCGGTCGGATCGCTCGTGGGCCGAGGTTCATGCCGCATCCCGGTTCAGCCCGGTGTGGGACGGCCTGCGCGGCGATCCGCGCTTCGACGCACTGCTGCGGGAAACCAAACCGGAGGACGCCGTGCCTTTCGATAACCCACCCCCCGCCGTCGGGTTGGTTGCGCCCGACGCCAAATCCGTCGCCGTGCTGGCCTTCGCCAATCTCTCCGACGACAAGGGCAACGAGTATTTCTCGGACGGCATCAGCGAGGAGCTGCTCAACGTGCTGGCGAAGATCCCGGGCCTGAAGGTCTCGGCGCGGACCTCGGCGTTCTATTTCAAGGGCAAGGAGGTGCCCATCCCCGAGATCGCGCGGCAACTCGGCGTGGCCTACGTGGTCGAGGGCAGCGTGCGCAAGCAGGGCGACAAGGTCCGCATCACGGCGCAGTTGATCAAGGCGGCCGACGGTTTCCATGTGTGGTCCGACACCTTCACGCGCGACTTGAAGGACATATTTGCGGTACAGGACGAGATCGCCGCCCTGATTGCGCAGAATCTCCAGCTCAAGCTGGACCTCGCTCCCGTGAAACGGGTCGTGAATCCTGAGGCGCACCGACTGGTGCTGGAAGGACGGCACTATTGGCTGCAGCGGACTGATGCCGCCTTTGCCCGGGCGCAGGAACTCTACGCGAAGGCCCTAGAAATCGACCCCGAGTTTGCCGAGGCCCACGCCGGCATCGCCGATGTATTTGTCGTCCGCGGTTGGTATCACTCACTCTCGGGAGCGAGGGTCACGGCCACTGATTATGCCCGGGCGCGGGAAGAGGCAAACATCTCCCTACGACTGGACCCGACAAGACCCGAGCCGTATGCGTCGCTGGCGGCGGTTAATTTCAACGAGGGTCGGTTTGCGGACGCCGAACAGTCGTTCAAGGAGGCACTGCGACTGAACCCCAACTATGCCGTGGCGCTGCACTGGCGGTCTCATCTCTTGATGGCGCAGGGCCGGCCCGATGAGGCGCTGGCATCGATCGAGCGCTCGATTGAGCTCGATCCCTTCTCGTCGATCACCCTCGTCATCTACGCCAACTGGCTTGAACACACCGGCCGCGACGCAGACGCCTTGAAGGTGACAGAGCGGGCGACGGCCTTGCGCACCGACCAGTACCTGCCCCTCCTAGGGACACGAGCCCTGGTCCTGTGGAATTTGGGTCGCCGGGACGAGGCGGTCGCCGCGGCGCGCGTGGTCACGCATGATCCGAAACAGGAACCGCGATGGTGGGTCGACGGCAGTGTCGTGTATGTGCTGAACCAAGCCGGCCTCGTCGACGAAGCACGGGCCCATCTCCAAAACATGCTCGGAGAGCTGAGCGTGGGCAGCACGGCCCGAGCGGCGCTATACGCCGGTATGGGCGACTCGGAGCGGGCGATTGCTGAATTGGGTCTTCCAGGGCCGGGGCGGCGCCTCGCCGGCCCCGGGGAAACTTTCTATACCACCACCTGGGCCGTGACGCGCCAAGATCCACGGTATGCGCAGCTGATGGAAAAGCTCGGGCGGGGCGAGATTTACCGCCGGGCTCAGGAAACGCTGAAGCGCATGAAAAGAGATACGAAGTGAGCGGACTCGCTCCTCAGTCCTTCGGCGTGTTGCCGGGGTAGGACTGGAGGAACTTCACCACGTTGGCCTGCTCCTTCGCGCGGAGGCGCAGCCGGAGGTTGAGGCGCTCGGCGGCCTTCTGGGCGTTGATCTCGGCGAACTCGGTCTTGCGGCCGGGGGCGAGGAGGAAGTCGCGCAGCCGGTTGAACAGCGCGGGTTCCCCGCTGGCGGCGATGGAGATGAGGGTGGCGGTGTATTCCGGCGGGGCCTTGGCGGCGATGGCGTCGTAGTGGGCGATGACCCAGTCGACGGCGAGCTCCCGCAGGTCGGGGTTGACGGCGACGCTGCGCACGATGCCGAGGAACTCGGTGGAGTTCACCGCCGGCGTCAGCGAATAGGCCAGCGCCTCGGTGGCGATGGCCGGGTCGCGGAAGTCCCCGAGCGCGCCGAGGGTGGCGGAACGCACGATGGGATTCTGGGCCTTGGCAAAGGCGTTGCGCAGGGTGTCAAACAGGAGGGCGTCGCCATGGTAGGCGGCGACCGAGAGGGCCGTGCTCCGGAGGGCGGCGTCCACCAGCTTGGGGTCCTGCAGGAACAGGGCGGTGAGGCGGCGGCATTCGGCGACGATCGCGGGATCGGCGACCTGGTTGCCCAGCGCGGCATAGAGGGTGTTGCGCAGCGGGCCGTGGACGGCCGGCTCGCCGGCGACCGGCTGCAGGCCGATGCGGTCGAGGATCGGGCGCAGGATGGCCGAGCGGTAGGCGTTGTAGGCCGGACGCGACTCGGGGGTGATGAAGGTGCCGTCGAGGGCGCCGATGCTGCCAGCGACACTGGTGTTCACGTCGGCGTCGGCGTCGCGGCCGAACGCGGTGACATAGGCGAGGTAGTCGGTGCCGTCGATGAGGCCGGCGTTGAAGAGGGCCGAGGTGTTGTCGAGCAACCCGACGCGCTCGATGGGACTCAGCGCGGCGGTCTGGCGGGCCAGCCGGGCGTTGAGCTCGGGGGACAGGCTCCAGCGGTAATAGCCGGACTCGTTCGCGTTGGGATAAATCCAGTCAGCCGTGGCCAGGCCGGGAATGTCCGCCACCTGCGTGGTTTCCTTGAGCAAAATGCGCTCGCGGTGCGTCTCGGTGCCCTTGCCCCAGGTCAGCACGACGGGAATCTGCCACGAACCGAACAGCTGGGGATCGCCGAGGTTGTGGAAGCGGCGCTGGGAGAGGCGGAGCTTGCCGTCGGGGTCGAGGGCGAGCGAGACGAGCGGCACGCCCGGCTGGTTGACGAAACCGGACAGCAGGCCGCTGATGTCGTCGCCGGAGGTCGCGCTGAAGGCGGCCCAGAGGTCGTCGGACACGGTGTTACCCCAGCGGTGCTTGAGGAAATAGGCGCGCATGGCGGCGCGGAACTGGGCGGGCCCGATCCAGTTCTCCACCATGGTGAGCACACCCTTGCCCTTGTTGTAAGTGAGTTCGTCGACGAGCTGGGCGAGGTCGGAATCGGCCGTGACCTTGCGGCGGATGGCGGTGATGGAGGGCAGGGCGTCGCTGCGCATGGCGTTTTTGACCTCGCGGGATTCCGTCAGCTGGATGCGGAACTCGGGAAACTGGTACTGGATGATGCGAGCGGCCATCCAGTCGGCGAAGGACTCGTTGAGCCAGAGGTCATCCCACCACGCCATGGTGACGAGGTCGCCGAACCACATGTGGGCCGTCTCGTGGGCGATCACGCTGGCGAGGCGGCGGCGCGCGCTGAAGGAGGGCTTCTCCGGATCCATGAGCAGCAGCCGGTCGGTGAAGGTGACGAGGCCGGCATTCTCCATCGCGCCGTAGACGTATTCCGGCACGGCGATCTGGTCGAACTTGGCGTATGGATACGGGATGCCGAAATACTCCTCGAGGCGGGACAGGATGGGCGGGGTGAGCCGGGCGGCCTCGGCGGCGAGGGCGATCTGGCCCTTGGGCGTGATGATGCGGCCCGGCACGGTCATGCCCGGGACGGGCAGGTATTCAAACGGCCCGACCGCGAGGGCCACGATGTAACCGGGCATGGGTGGGGTGCGACCAAAAGCGATGGTTTTCCAGTCACCGTCGCGGGTCTCGTAGGCGACGGCGGAATTGGTGACGGCCTCGAGGGCGGCCGGGATCTTCAGGGTGAGCTGCCAGTAGATCTTGAACGCCGGCTCGTCCCAACAGGGGAAGCATTTGCGGGCGTGCAGGTCCTCGAATTGCGAGAAGAGATATGGTTCGCCGCGGCTGACGGTCTTGTAGAGGCCGAGGCCGTCGCGATGAAACTTGGCGGTGAAATCGATCGTGAGCCGGTAGTTGCCGATCCCGAGCGACCGGGGCGCGGTGAGGGTGACGAAGGCGTACTTGGCGTCGGTCACCACGGCGGTGAGCGTCGTGACCTCGCCGTCGGCGGAGGTCAGCTGGGCGGTCTGGAACTCGGGACCCTCGGCATGCAGCCGGAAGCTGGTGAACGGCTGGTTCGCGAGCAGGTCGATGACCGTGCGGCCGGAGTAGTCGTCCTTCGCCGGGTCGAGGGTGAGCTCGACGCTCTGCGCCACGGGCTCGACCTCGCGCGTGAGGCGCAGCGGATCGACCGGTTCACTGGCGTGAAGGATTACCTGGGTGGCGACCAGACTCAGCAGGGCACCGAGCCGGCAAAGCGTAGTGGGCATCCGGTTATGACACTGGGTCGGAGAGGCGTGGCAAGCCCGGGTTGGGCGCAGAAAGTAAAAAACGCCCGGCTGTTGAGCCGGGCGTCGCGGGTGGGCCGGTCTGAGACCGGCCCTACTTGGTCACCCCCCCCGGGATCGTGCCGGCCTTGACCAGGACCATCTGTTCGGGGTTGAGGTGCTTCTTGATGGCGCCGTTCACCTGGTCGAGGGTGAACGAGTTGATCTTGGTGCCGAACTCATCGATGAACGTGAGCGGCAGGTCGCGGTTCACGGTGTTCAGGATGGTGGTGGCCATGCCGCCGCTGGTGGCCATGCCGAGCTTGTAGCTGCCGACGAAATCACCCTTCACGTGGGCGAGCTCGGCGGCGGTCAGGCCGTCCCGGTGCCACGCGACCAGCTGCCGCTTGGTGGACTCGATGCCCTTGCCGAGCAGCGACGGGGCGAAATAGGCCTGGATGCGGAAGTCCCCGTCCACGTAGGTGTCGTTGGAGACGTAGGAGGCGATGCCGTAGGTGAGACCCTCCTTGTCGCGGACATTGGCCATGAGGCGGCCGGTGAATCCGCTGCCGAGGGCGGCGGTGCCCAGGCGGATGGCGAGGGCGTCGGGCTCGCCGTAGCGGAGTTGCGTGGCCTGGCCCCAGAGGATGCTGACGCTGGTCTTGTCGGCCATCTGCACGTCCTGCTCGCGGGCGGCATCCATCCGGCCGGCGCGGGCGGGGCGGGGCGCGGCGGAGCCGCCGGTCCAGCCGTTGAAAACCTTGCCGAGCTCGGCCGCCACGGCGGCGGGCTCGACATCGCCCACGACCACGAGGTGCATCGCGGCCGGGCCGTAGAATTCCTTGTGGAAGGCCTTCACCTCGTCGAGGGTGGTCTTGGTGACGGCGGCGAGGAACTCGTCCGTCGGGGCCTCGCGGTTGGGATGGCCGAGCGGATAGACGGCACGGGTGAAGGAGGCATTGGCCCGGAAGTCGGGGTCCTCCATGGCGCGGGTGAGGTTGCCCGCGACCTGTTTCTTGAGCTTGGCGAACTCCTCGGGCGAGAAGGCCGGGGAGCGGAGCTGCTCGGCGATGAGGGCGAGCACCATCGGCAGGTCCGCGCGCAGGCACTTGGCGTTGATGTTCAGCGCGCTGGCGTTGGTGGAGAAGGAGATCGTCGCGCCAACGTCGCCGAGCGCCTTGGAAATGGCGAACTTGTCGCGGGTGGTCGTGCCCTTGTCGAGCATGCCGGCGGTGAGGTCGGCGAGGGCGACGTTGGTCTCGGGACTGCGGGCGTCGCCGGCGGGAATCGTGCCCTTGATGGTGACGACATCCTTCACGCCCGTCTTGAGGGCGATGACATCGATGCCGTTGACCTTTTGCTGGGAGGCGTTGTCCGCGACGCCGGCGAGCGCAACTGAGGACAGAAGGCAGAAAACGGAGGACAGGAGAGTGATGCGTTTCATGGGAGTGGGGCGTGGAGGTTTACTTGGCGGCGGGGGCGGCGGCGATCGGCACGAACCAGCCGGTGGTGCTCTTGTTGGCGTCGAGGTAGAGGTTGGCGACGCGCTTGACGTCGGCCGCAGTGACCTTGGCGATGGCCTCGTCGAGCGTGACGTAGAGCGTCCAGTCGCCGGCGGCGATGTCCTCGTTGATCCGGCTGGCGATGGCGAAGGAGCCGTCGCGGCCGTAGGCAGTGCTGGCCTTGAGCTTGCCGAGCGCGGTGGCGACCTCGGCGTCGGTGACACCACCGGTCTTCACCTTGGCGACTTCGTCGAGGATGATCTTCTCGACCGCCTCGTGGGCGGCGCCCGGAGCGAGGTTGGCGTAGATCTGGAAGAGCGTCGGGTCGTGGAAGTAGCCCGGCTCGGCGGTGACCGAGGTCGTCAGGTTCTGGTCGGTGAGCGCGCGGTAGAAGCGGCTGGTCTTGCCGCTGCCCATGATCATGCCGAGGACCTGCAGGGCGGGGTAGTCGGGATGGGAGCCGGCGGGGCTCTTGTAGCTGACGCCAACCGTGCCGAGTTCGCCGGCCCGCTGCACCATGACGCGGCGGGGGCCGGTCTGCTCGGGCTCCTCGGTGTAGACCTGCGGGATCGGCTTCGGGGCCTTGGGGTAGGCGCCGTAGTATTTCTTCACGAGGCCGAGGGCGGCGGCGGGATCGAAGTCGCCGATGATCGTGGCGGTGGCGTTGTCGGGCCAGTAGAAGGTGTCGTAGAACTCGCGGAGCTTCTCGATCGAGACCTTCTCGATGTCGCTGCGCCAGCCGATGGTGCTGTGGTGGTAGGGATGGGCCTGGTAGGCGGCGGCGAAGATCTCCTTGTCGAGGGCCTCCTTGGGGTTGTTCTCACCGATCTCGAACTCGTTCCGCACGACGGTCATCTCGGGGCGGCGGTCGTCCTCGCGGAGCCAGAGGTTGCGCAGGCGGTCGGCCTCGATGGCCATGTAGCCCTCGAGGTGCTCGCTGCCGACCTCGGCGTAGTAGTTGGTGCGGTCGAGCCAGGTGGAGGCGTTGTAGTTGCCCCCGATACCCTCGAGAAACTGCTTCACGCTGTTGCCCTTGGCATCGTTGAAGTTCGGGCCGCCCTTGAACATAAGGTGTTCGAGCAGGTGGGTGGCGCCGGTGGTGCCGGTGACCTCGTTGCGCGAGCCGACGCGGTACGTGATCATGAAGGTCGCGACGGGGGCCGTGCGGTCGGAGAGCAGGAGGACCTGGAGGCCGTTGGCGTCGAGGCGGTATTCATCGATGCCGCCGAGGGACTTGACGTGGGTGAAACCCGGGACGGTGACGGGCGCGGCGCGCAGCGCCAGGGCCGAGACGAGCAGGGCAATGATAGCCAGGGATCGTTTGAGCATGGGAGTGGGGATTGGACCGAGCTGACCCTAGCACGGCCCTGAAGCGGCTGCCAATAGGACAAAAGGCGCTTTCCCCGGGATGAACGGGCGGGATTTCCCTGCCTAGTCCCGGGGGCGCGGCGACTCGCCAGGGGTGGAGTCCGTGACACCCAGCCAGAGCGTCGCTTCCGCCCGGTTGCGAAAAATCCGCACGTTGCGCGCATCTCGCAGCTTCTGGTATAGCTCGTACATCCGGACCAGGCCGAAGACCACATCCTTGGCGACGACATAGGCGCGTTTCGAATCGGGGGAGAAGAGCTGGCTCTGCCCCAATCGCTTCACGGCCCCGACCGAGAGGGTCACGTCTGTCACTTCACGGCAATCGACCAGTTGATTGAGGGCGGGGTCAAACGCCGGATCCGTCCGCAGCTTTGCCTGATGGGCGGTTAAATCGGCATCGCTGAGCACTCCCCAGCACCGGGACCAGATGATCCCCTGTTTCCGGTCAATATGGTATTCCTCGGCCAAGGCGTGGAAGGGTCGGCACGCTAACGCTGGGGCATCCGGGATGAATGTCGAGCGAAGGCTATCCGGTCCAGTCGCGCCTTGCGCCACCTGCCGAAGCGGCCAAGTTTCCTCGCCGCCTGCCCCCACGGCGACGCAACCGATGCTGCTGTTACCGCATTTCGATCTTTTTGTTCACGAAAAGCCGCGCATCGAGCACGTGGCCAGCGCCGCGCTCGAGGCTGCACCGCGCTCCCTCACCTCGGCCGTCAATCCGCGCAGCGCCGGCGGGCCGCACGATTTCTCGTCGGAGGGGGACTACTGGTGGCCAGACCCAGCCAATCCGGCGGGCCCCTACCTCCAGCGCGACGGGCTGAGCAACCCGGACAATTTCACGGCGCACCGCCGGTTGATGATCGACATGGCGCGCGATGTCGGGGCGCTGGCCGCGGCCTGGAAGGTCACGCGGGAGGAACGCTACGCCACCGCCGCCGTGCGGCACCTGACCGCCTGGTTCGTGGACCCGGCGACGCGCATGAATCCCAGCCTGCCCTACGCGCAGGCCATCCACGGCCGCAGCACCGGCCGCAGCACCGGGGTGATCGACACGCTGCACCTGGCGGAGGTCGCGCTGGCGGTGGAGGCGCTGCGCGGCTCGGCCGCGCTCCGGCCGGAAACCGAGGTCGCCCTCACGGGCTGGTTTCGCGATTACCTGCAGTGGATGCGCACGCATCCCTACGGCGTCGACGAGAGCAGGGCGGAGAACAACCACGGCACCTGCTGGACCCTCCAGGCCGCCTGCTTCGCGCACCTTGTCCGCAACGAGGCCGTGCTGGCCGAATGCCGGCGGCGGCTGAAGGAGTTTCACCTGCCCGGGCAGATGGCGGCGGACGGCAGTTTTCCGCAGGAATTGCGCCGCACCAAGCCCTACGGCTACTCGATCTTCAACCTCGACGTCATCACCGCCTGCGCTGTCGTGCTCTCGACCCCGCAGGAGAATCTCATGACGTGGGCGCTGCCCGACGGCCGCAGTCTCGTGAAGGGCGTGGCGTTCCTTGCGCCCTACCTGGCCGACAAGGGCGCGTGGTTGCAGAACGTGCAGCGCTACAACCTCACGGCCGCCGGCCCGGTGCTAACTGGCGAGCGCGTGAAGCCCGACGTGATGTATTGGGACGAGTGGCCGGTGCGGCAGCCGAGCCTGCTGTTCGGCGCGCTGGCCACCGGCAACCCCGACTGGCTGGCGACCTGGCAGCGGCTCGAGGCCAACCCCCAGGTGCCGGAAGTCCGCCGAAATTTCCCGATCCGCGAGCCGGTGCTGTGGGTGGACTTGAAATAGGGGGGTGCGACTACCCACTCGCGCCTTGCCGTGGTTGGCGGGTGAGACAAAGCTGCGTCCGTCCATGAGTCTGGAAGTGCTCCCCACCCACGATCAGCGCTGGCTGGACGCTTGGTGTATTTCGACCCAATGAGTACACCCGGCCAGTCCGTATTCATCAGCTACACCCGCGAGGACCTGGGGGCGACGCGGCGGATTGCGGATGCGTTGAGCGCTTCCGGCATCGAGGTGTGGTGCGACCAGGACGAATTGGAAGGCGGCGATGCTTGGGACCAAAAGATTCGCCGCCAGATCAAGGAGTGTTCCCTGTTCATCCCGATCATCTCGGCCCGTACCGAGGCGCGGCGCGAAGCCTATTTTCGCCTGGAGTGGCGACTGGCTGAGGAACGGACGCACCTGATGGCCGAGGGGACCGCCTTTCTCCTGCCGGTCGTCATCGATGACACAACGGAGGCGGGCGCCTTGGTGCCGGAATCCTTCCGGCGGGCCCACTGGGTGCGGCTGCCCCGCGGCGAGCCCAGCAGCCAGTTGGTGGACCGGGTACGGGCTTTGCTGGAGCAGCATCGGACCCAGCCGACGACCCCGGTGGTCGCCCTGCCTCCGACGCGACCCCGGAAGAAATGGCCGCTAGTGGTCGCCGGCATCTTGCTGGCCGTCGTCGCCAGCCTGTTGTTCTGGCTGCTTCGCCGGCCTGCCGTTATGGCGCGTGCCGGTGAAAAGTCCCTCGCGGTGCTCCCCTTCACCAACATGAGCGACGACAAGGATAACGCCTACTTTGCTGACGGGGTGCATGAGGACCTGCTGACGCAGCTGGCGCTGATCGGTGACCTCCAGGTTACCTCCCGCACTTCGGTTGCCGAATATCGGAACACGGTGAAAAATGTCAGGCAAATCGGGGCGGAGCTGGGCGTGGCGACGCTCCTCGAGGGAAGTGTGCGGCGGTCTGGAGACCAGGTGCGGGTGACGGCTCAGCTGATCGATGTGCAGTCCGACCGGCACCTCTGGGCGAAAACCTATGACCGCGAACTGAAGGACGTCTTTGCCATCCAAGCCGAGCTCGCGGCTGAGATCGCGCAATCACTGCATGCGACCCTGAGTCCACAGGTCCGCTCCGCGTTGGCCAGGATTCCCACCCAGAACATGGCGGCCTACGAGTTGCTACTCCGCCAGCAGGCGGTCAACAATCGCGACGGGGTGTCACGACCCAACGTCGAGCAGATGATTGAACTGCTCGAGCAGGCGGTGAAGCTGGACCCCGGACTCGCCATCGCCTGGGCCAGGCTGGGCACGATGCACGCCCGGCAGATCTTTGATTTTCAGGATGTGTCGCCGGAGCGACTGGCCCGGGCACAGGCGGCAATCAATCGCGCCATGGAATTGGCGCCGGGTGCACCCGAGGTCCGCCAGGAACTGGGCAATTTCTACTATTATGCGCTTCGGGACTACGCCCGGGCGGAGGCGACCTACAGGGAGATTCTGGGCGAGGCACCGCATAACGTCGAGGTCCTGACGCAAATGGGCTATGTGCTGCGGCGCGAGGGCCGGTTTCGCGATTCGAACGGGTATTTGGAAAAAGTGCTGGCGCTGGATCCCCGCCATGCCCGCGCGCTGGGCAACATGTACTACAATTTCATCCGCATCCGGGATTTTTCCGGTGCGCGGCACACGGCGGGGCGGCTGATGGCGCTGAATCCAAACGACCTGACCTGGCAGATCATGCAGCAGCAGGCGGCGTGGCGGGAGACTGGCCGTTTTGAAACCTATGATGCCTGGCGTTCGGCGCAGGCCCCGGGGGTGGAGGCCAAGGTCATTGCGATTGCGGTCATGGATTTCCGGCGGGCTCTGGCGCGGCGCGATTTTGCCGCGGCGGGGCGTCTGCTGCCGAGTTTGCGTGACACCGAACAGGGGCCGGTCTGGGAGGCATTGCTCTGGCGGGTGAAAGGCGATGCCGACGCTGCACGGCGGGCGGCGGAAGCCGGCGTGACGGCCAGTTTTGGGGCACTCCGGCTGCAGCCGGATAATCCCAAGGAGCTGGCCCAGCTGGCCCTGTTGCATGCCATACTGGGCGAAAAAGAGGCGGCGTGGAGCGAGTACCGCCGCGCCTGCGAGCTCATTCCAGCCAGCCGGGATGCGTTTCAAGGCACCGATGTCGCCATCTATGGACCGCGGATTCATGCCGTGCTCGGGGAACGCCAGCCATCGTTAGCGGGATTGCAGCAAACGCTGCGGTACTTCTCGTATGAATCGGCTGCGTCAGTAGCGACTGACCTCGCCTTTGCTGCTTGGTGGGACGATCCCGACTTCAAGGCCATCGTCGCCGACCCGGCCAGTGATGCGTTGCTGCAGTAGCGGGAACGGCTGGCCCTGCTGCACTACACTGCCCCGGCATCGGGGTGGGCTTCTCAACCGGGCCTAGCGTCAGGGTGACTTGGCGGCGGCGAGGGGCAGGACGTTGAGGTAGTCGCCCGGCGGGCGGCCGATCTCGCGCAAGGAAGCGTGGCTGACCGTCACCTCCCGGGCGGCGGCCTTGTCGGCCTCACTCAAGACCAGTTGGCCGCTCTCGGTCATGAGCACAATGCGCTCGACAATGCCGGGTTCGCGGCGGCGCAGCCGGGACGGGGTGCCATGGCCGTAGCGCACATGGCCGCCGCCAATGATAACGAAGGCCGTGCGGGGCTTACCCTCGGCGCCATCCCGGCGGCCGGCGGCGATGTTCACGGCCATGGTCTCGTCGCGCGCGACCTGAGCCTCGAAGACCGGGCGCAGCTTGGCCGGATCCATCGCCATGTGCACCGCCAGCTGATCGTTCATCATGCGTTCGTAGACGGGATCATCGGTCACGATCTCGGCGGGCAGGGTGGCGCGCTGCTCCGGGGGGAGCTTGGCGAGGCCGCCGCCGCGGCTGATGGCGCGGATGACCTCGGGCGGGGCGTTGAGGGCGCGCAGCGGGATCCCGTGGGCGTGGGCGAATTCGCACAGCGGGCGGTAATCCAGGTAGTTCTTCCACTTTTTCGCCCAGTCGCTTTCGCGCACGAGCGTGTCGTAGTCGATCTCGCCCCGGTTGTAGCGGTCGAGCAAGGGCTGCGCGCGCGCCTCGAGCTGCTCCATGCACAGCACCAGCGGCACGCCACGGGCCGCGAGCGCCTGCAGCAGGTGCAGCTGCAGCGCGTGGTGGCGCGCGATCGTGTGCGCCTCGCCGACATAGACGACCCCGGCCGTCGCGAGGTCCGCGATGACCTTGGCCTCCTCGATTTCCTCGCCCTCGGCGAGATCGAGCCAGAATTCACCGGCGGTCAGCGGGAGGGTGGCGGCGAAGAGCAGAAAACCGATGAGGGGAATAAGCAGAGATTTCATGTGGAAAGGGGAGGGAGTGGTTCAGGTCGGACCGGCCAGAATCTTTTCGCGCAGGTGCGTGCACCTCAGTTTTGACTCGGCGTTGCGCACGGCCATGCCCCAGGCGGCCGGCTCGCCGACGATGAAGACCTTCTTCCGGCCGCGCGTGATCGCGGTATAGACGAGGTTGCGCTGCAGCATCATGAAGTGACCCTTGAGCAGAGGGATGATGACGACCGGGTACTCGCTGCCCTGCGACTTGTGGATGCTGATGGCGTAGGCCAGCGCGACGTCGCCGAACTCGCCCCGGTCAAACGTGTGCCGCTCGCCGTCGAAATCGGCGATCAGCATGCCCTTGGCGAGGTCCACGCTGACGACGGTGCCAATGTCGCCGTTGAAAAGGTTTTTGTCGTAGTTGTTCCGGAGCTGGATGAGCTTGTCGCCCGGCCGGTATTCGCCGCTGACCGCCTTCAGGCCCTTGGCGCGGCCGTTGAGCGCGGTCTGCAGCGCGGTGTTGAGGTTCGAGACGCCGGCCACGCCCTTGTGCATCGGGGCCAGCACCTGCACGTCGGTCACGGGGTTGAACCACTTGAAATGCGCCGGGATGAACTTCGTGCACAGCTCGATGACCTTGGCGAGGCAGTCTTCGGCGCTATGGGCGGCGATGAAGTTGAGGTCGCTCCACGCCTGCGCCTTGGCGACCTCGCTCACGACGGGCGGGGGTGAGTTCACCCCCTCGTTGATCGCGTGGGCGGTGGTGACGATGAGGCTCTCCTTCTGCTGGCGGTAGACGAACTGCAGGCGCGTGACCGGCACGCGCTCCGTGGCGATGAGATCCTTGAGCACGTTGCCGGCGCCGACGCTCGGCAACTGGTCGATGTCGCCGACGAGCAGCAGGTGGGCGCGGGCGGGCACGGCCTGGAGCAGCGCGGCGGCGAGCCGGGCGTCGAGCATCGAGGACTCGTCCACGATCAGGAAGTCGGTGGCGAGGGGCTTGGCCTCGTTGTGCGCAAAGCCGCCGCGGGCGACGTCGTAGGCGAGCAGCCGGTGAATGGTGGAGGCGAAGCCGCCCGTGGTCTCGGCCAACCGCTGGGCGGCGCGGCCGGTGGGGGCGGCGAGGGTGACGCGCGTCTTCTTCGCCTTCAGGATCTCCACCAGGGCGCGGAGGATGGTGGTCTTGCCCGTGCCGGGTCCGCCGGTGAGGATGCTGCACTTGTGGGCGAGGGCGTGCGAGAGCGCGGCCTTCTGCAGCGGATGGAATTCAAAACCCGCCTTGTCCTGGGCCCACTGGATGGCCGCCTCGACCTTGATGGCGGGCAGGCCGGAGGGGACCGCGGTGAGGCGCTGGATGACGTCGGCAATCTTGCGCTCGGCCCGGTCGTTGTGGGGAAGCTGGATGAAGGCGGCGTCTTTGGGAGCCACGGCGCCCCCATGTTGAATAAGATCCTTCGCGGCAATCAGCGCATCGATGCGGGCCTCGACGCGGTCGGCGGAAGTCTCGAGGAGGTTCGCGGTGTAGGCCACCAGCTCGCCGCGCGGGAAGGCCGTGTGGCCCTCCTCCTCGAGGATCTGCAGCGCGTAGATGAGGCCGGCGTCGAGGCGGGGCGGGGCGTCGTTGGCGAAACCGAGGTTGATGGCGAGCCGGTCCGCGGTCTTGAAGCCGATGCCGTCGATCTCCCGGGCGAGCTTGTAGGGTTCGGCCTGGATGATTTGCTGCGCGGCGGCGTCCCATTTCTTGACGATGCGCACGCATTGCGAGGTGGTGACACCGTAGGTCTGGAGAAAGATGTGTACTTCGCGCAGGGTCTTCTGCTCCTCCCAGGCCTGCTTGATGGAGGCGGCGCGGACCTTGCCGATGCCCTCGACCTTGCGGAGTTTGCCGGACTCCTCGCTGAGGATGCGGAAGGTGTCAGTGCCGAACGCGTCGACGATCTTGTTAGCGTAGACCTTGCCGATGCCGGGGACGAGGCCGCTGCCGAGGTATTTGCGGATGCCGTAGACGGAGGAGGGGAGGGCGGACTTGAACGAGGCGATCTTGAACTGGGCCCCGTGCTGGGCGTGGCGGGTCCATTCGCCGGTGAGCTCGAGCGTCTCGCCGCACTGCACGCCGGGGAGCGGGCCGGTGATCGTGACGGTCTCGGTGGAGGCCTTGCCCGCCGCGTCCTTCGCAGTCGAATCCGGCTTCAGCTCCGCGATGGTGTAGTGGTTCTCCTCATTGAAGAAGATGATGCGCTCGAGGACGCCGGTGAGGGAACTGGGGGCGGGAGAAGCCACGGATGAATGGCAACGCGGCCGGCAGAAGAGGACAAGCCCGGAGCGGCCCGCCTTCGCCCATGGCTTCGGCGAGGCAAGGCAGCGTGAAGCGGGTTGCGCCCCGGAGGCACGCCGTCAAAATGCGGACATGCTGCTCGATGATCTGGAAGTCAGGCCGCTGCTGACCGTGGCCCAGCTGGAGGCGCTGCACCAACGGCACTGCGGCGACCGAAATTACACCCGTACGGTGGCCGAGGCGGTGGCGAGCGGCTCGCCGGTGTTGGAACGCGCAGGCGCATGGCTGCTGCGGCGGACGGCAGCCGACCGCGGCGGTTATCCGGTCGAAGACTGGGCGGTAGTGCTGGACGCGCTCGGGGGAGTACGCTCCTGGGCGGGGCGGTTGATCCTCGGCCAGCTGCTCTCCGAGCAACCGGGGCTGATGGACGCGGCCCCGGGCGAAATGGCGGAATTCCTGCGCGGCTGCGTGAATTACCCCAAACCGACCGTGCGGGCCTGGGCCGTGAATGCCTTTCACGAGCTGGCGCGGCGGCATCGGGCTTTCCGCCCCGAGGCGCGGCGCCTGGTGGCCGCGGCACGCCGCGATCCCGCCAAGTGCGTGCAAGCGCGGTTACGCCATCTCAACGCCTGAGGGAGGCCATGACAGACCGGAACAGGAAGGTTGCATGAGACCGGACGCGGCAACAACCTTGGCCGAGAACCCACGCGCATGCAGTATTTTGAAGACCTGAAGCCGGGCCAGAAATTCGGCACGGCCGAACACACGATGACAGCCGAGGAAATCATCGGGTTTGGCCGGCAGTTCGACCCGCAGGCGTTTCACGTGGATCCGGTCGCGGCCCGGGACACCCTCTTCGGTCAGCTCGTCGCCAGCGGCTGGCACACGGCGGCGGTCAGCATGCGGCTGATGGTGCAGGGCGAGATGAAGCTCGACGGCGGAGTGATCGGGCAGGCGATGGAGTCCATGCGCTGGCCGCGGCCGGTGCTGCCGGGCGACCGGCTGCACGTGGTGTCGGAGGTCATCGACCTGCGGCCGGCCCCGGCCCGGGCCGATCGCGGTCTGCTGGTGTTGCGCTGCCGGACCTACAACCAGCACGGCAAGGTCGTGCAGGACATGACGGCCACCTTGTTGATCGCGCGGCGTCCTGTCCAAGCCGGGCAAAACCACCTGAATTAATGTCCACCGCCGCCAACCTCGCCACCGCGCTCGTCGCCCTGTTGCACGTTTATTTCCTCGTGCTGGAAATGTTCCTCTGGACGAAACCGTACGGCCGCCGGGTGTTCGGGCTGACCCCGGAGAAGGCCGCGATGACGAAGTCGCTCGCCGCCAACCAGGGATTGTACAACGGCTTTCTCGCCGCGGGCCTGGCCTGGGGCCTGTCGCTCGGGACCGACGGCTACGCCATCAAGTTGTTCTTCCTCGGCTGCGTCATCATTGCCGGGATCTTCGGCGCGGCGACGGCGAGCCGAAAGATTCTCTATGTGCAGGCGCTGCCGGGTGCCTTGGCGTTGGCGCTGAACTGCGCCGCCTGAGGATTCAGTCCAGCGCGAGTTCGTGCGCGACGGCGAAGAGATCCGCGCAGACGCGGTCCGCGCCCGCGGCCTTCAGCTCGTCCGCCGTGTGCGTACCGGTGGCGACCCCGATGAAACCGAGGCCTCCGTTGCGGGCGGTCGCCACATCGAACGGGGAATCGCCGACGAGGATCGTGGCGCCGGCGCTGACGCCCAGTGCGGTCAGCACATGCCGGGTGAAGGCGGGGTCGGGCTTGAGCCAGGGAGTGTCAGTGGCGCCGAAATTGCCGTCCAGCAGTTCGGTGAGTCCGAGGTGCGCGCAAGTGAGGCGGGAGGAGGGGCCGTGCTTGTTGGTGAACACGGCGGTGCGGATCCCGCGCGACCGGAGCGCAACGAGCAGTTCCTTCGCGCCCGGGAGCAGTTCCACGTCCTCGAGCATGGTGGCATCCCAGTATGGCCGGTAGATGGCCAGCGCCGCCGGCTTGAGCTCCTTGCCGACCAGGCGTTCGACCGCCAGCTCGACGCCGCCGCCGACCGCCGCCCGCACCTGGGCGAGGCTGGGGCCGGGCAGGCCGAGCTGCCGCATGGCATGGGTGTGACAGCGGTGGATGGCCTTGAAGTGGTCGATCAAGGTGCCGTCGAGGTCGAAGAGCACGGAAGAGGGATTCATGGCGAAAAGGCAGATTCGCCCGGCGCTCCGCCCCGGGGCGAGGAAAAACCTCCCGGGGTCCCGGAACAAGGGGTTGCACGTGGCGTCGTAGCGGACAGACTTGAACCAATGGAATCAATTCAGGCGCTTATCCCGATCACGATCATCCAGGCGGCCATCACTCCGGTCATTTTGGTTTCAGGCATGGGCGCGCTGATGATAACCCTGACCAACCGGATGGCGCGCATCGTGGACCGCACGCGCAAGGTGGCCGAGGCGATCCCGGCCGCCGATCCGGAGGAGCGCAAACACCTGGAGGGCCAGCTGGACATCATGTGGGGCCGGGCCCGGTTGATCCGCCGGGCCGTGACCAGCAACGGCCTGAGCATGCTGCTGGCGTGCCTCCTGATCGTCGCCTTGTTCGGCGCGGCCATGTTTGGTCTGAACATCATGGTCGTGGTGCTGAGCCTGTTTGTCGCCAGCATCATGTTGCTGATCGCCTCGCTGGTGGATTTCCTGCGCGACATCTTCGTCTCGCTCCATGCGCTGCACCTGCAGGTGGAGCGGGCGCGGCAGCGGCCGCCCTCGGCGCCGCCGTGGTCGCGGAACTGAGCCGCGTGGAATTTACTGGAGCATCCCGTTGCAAACCCAAAACTGCCCCGCATGAGCGTACCGACCATTTCCGCCCGCGCTGACGCGACCCTCGGGGGCGAGACCTTGTCGGTCCAGCTGACGGGCGACTGGCGGATCACCCACGCGCACCCGGACTGGCAGGAGACGGTGGCCGGCCACCAGCCCAAGCACGTGCGCATCACGGGCCGGGAGCTCGGCAACTGGGACAGTTCCCTCGCGCTTTTCCTACGGGCGGCACAGAGCTGGAGCGCGGCGCACGGGATTGCGCTGGAGATCGAGGAGATCCCCGCGGGCGCGGCCAAGCTCGCGCGGTTGCTCGCACAAAAAACCACCAAGCCGGCCCCACCGTCGGGGGTGCCCAACCTGTTCACCGCCACGGGCGTGACGACGGTCAAGCTCTGGGCGGAGGTCAAGGACCTGGCCAACCTGGTCGGGGAGTGCGCCTACAGCTTCGGGCGGTTTTTGCGCGGCCAGGCGCAATTCCGCTGGAAGGACTGCTTCGCGGAGATGCAGCAGTGCGGTGCGATGGCGCTGCCCATCGTGGGGTTGATCAGTTTCCTCGTCGGCGTGACGCTGGCCTACACCGGCGCGATCGTGGTGCGGCAATACGGCGGCGACATCTGGATTGCCGACATGGTGGGACTGGCGGTGGTGCGGGAGATGGGGCCGATGATGGCGGCCATCGTGCTGGCCGGCCGCACCGGTGCGGCCTACGCGGCCACCCTCGGCAACATGCAGGCCAACGAGGAGATCGACGCGCTCGAGACCCTCGGCGTCTCACCGATCGATTTCCTGGTGATGCCGCGGATCGTGGCGCTGTGCTGCATGATGCCCTTCCTCGCGCTGTATTCGGACTGCCTCGGCATCCTCGGCGGCATGGCGATCGCCTACGCCCCGCCGCTCAACATCCCCACCAACCTCTACTTCGCGGAGATGCAGACGATCGTCGACCTGTCCGACATCAACACCGGGGTGATCAAGGCCGCCACCTTCGGCCTGCTCATCGGCCTGTCCGCCTGCCTGCGCGGCCTGCAGGCGGAGCGCAGTGCCATCGGCGCGGGCCAGGCGGCCACGGCGGCCGTGGTGACGAGCACCCTGCTCATCATCGTGTCGGACTCGGTCTTCGCCGTGATCTTCAACATGCTCGGCTGGTGAGCCCCGCCCCATGACTTCCCTCGCCGCCACCACCCGTCCACCCGCGATCGAGATCGCCAACCTCCAGTGCCGCTACGGCGAGCGCATCGTGTTGGAGGACGTGTCGTTCAGCGTGACGCCCGGGGAGATCCTGTTCATCATCGGCGGCAACGGCTGCGGCAAGAGCACGCTGCTGCGCCACCTGATCGGCCTGAAGCAGCCGGTGAAGGGGAGCGTGAAGTATTTCGGGCGCGAGTTCACGAATGCCGACCGCGCCGGGCGCCAGGAATTGCTGCGGACCTTCGGCGTGCTCTACCAGAACGGCGCCCTGTGGAGCTCCATGACCCTGGCCGAGAACGTCGGGCTGCCGCTCGAGCTCTACACCGACATCAACCGCCGGGAACGCGCCGAGATCGTGGAGCTCAAGCTCGCCCAAGTCGGCCTGGCCGGTTTCGGGGATTACTACCCGGTCGAGTTGAGCGGCGGCATGAAGCGGCGCGCCGGCCTCGCCCGCGCGCTGGCGCTGGACCCCGCCATCGTGTTCTTCGACGAGCCGTCCGCGGGCCTGGACCCGATCACCTCGCTCAAGCTCGACGAGCTGATCCGGCAGATCCGCGACACGCTGGGCACGACGATCGTCGTCGTATCCCACGAGCTGGCCAGCATCTTCGACATCGCCGACCGCGTGGTGATGATCGACCCCGGGGCGCGCGGGGTCATCGCCGAGGGCGAACCCAAGGCCCTGCGTGATTCCAGCCCGGACCGCCGGGTGCAGGACTTTTTGAATAGACGTGGCGAGCCCGTTGGGCAACAAGAGGAGCTGAAACCGTGAAAACCAAAATCAGCCCCGCGACGGTCGGGATGTTTGTGCTCGGTGCCCTGGCGATCTTCATCGTGGGCTTCCTGTCCTTCGGGGGCTCCAACATCTTCTCCCGGCCCTCGCGCTTCTTCATTTATTTTGAGGAATCGGTGAGCGGGCTCGACCCCGGCGCCCCGCTGAAGTTCAACGGTGTCCGCATCGGCCGGGTCGCGGCGGTCAACGTCCGCTACGACGCCGCCACCAAGAAGGCGCTGGTCCAGACCATCTGCGAGATCAACCGCAACGTGCTGACCGACAGCGCGGGGGTCACGATCGACCTCACCAATCCCGCCGTGTTGCAGGACCTCATCGATCGCGGGCTGCGCGCCCGGCTCAATCTCACCGGCATCACCGGCCTGCTGTTCGTGGAGCTCGATTTCGAGGACGTGAGCAAGTACCCGGCCAACCCGCGGTTCATGACCGAGCCATTCCCCGTCGTGCCGGCCATCCCGTCGCCCATCTCCGAGGTGCAGCAGAGCATCGTCGAGATCGTGGCCAACCTCAAGCAGGTGGACTTCGCCGGGCTCTCCAAGCAGGTGAAGACGCTCCTCGACTCCACCAACAAGAAGGTGAACGAATTCGATGCCAAGGCGCTCACCGCGAAGGTCGGCGGGGCCGCCGACGCGCTCACCGGCTTCGTCAACTCCCCCGAGGCGAAACAGGCCTTTGCCAACCTGAACGAGACGCTGACGGTGACACGGGCCGCGGTCGCCAAGCTCGACACGCAGGTCGGCCCGATGAGCGAGGACCTGAAGGCCACGCTCGCCGCCGCACAGACCGCCATGAAGTCCCTCGAGGCCGCCGCGACCACGAGCCGGCAGTTCATCCAGCAGCAAGGCCAGCTGGGGGATGAGCTGACGGTCGCCCTGCGGCAGATCGCCGAGGCGGCCGGGGCGCTGGAAACCCTGGCCAATGCCATCGAGCGCAACCCGAGCTCGCTGATCGTCGGCAAAAAGAAGGCGGAGAAGTGATCACCACGAAACATGCGCAAGACACGAAAATGAAATCCCGCATTCCAGTCCTCGGTCTTCTGTCCTCCGTCCTCTGTCTCCTGTCCGGCTGCAACCTGCTGCCCGCGCCACAGGCGGACCCCGTGCGGCATTTCACCCTGAGCGGGCCCACCGGCGTGGACGCGGTCGCCGACGCCGCCAGCATCCGCCCCGTCCAGCTGGCCGGGCATCTCCGGAGCCGCTCCATGGCGGTGCGGGTGTCGGAGTACGAGGTCGTGTATCTCGACGACGTCCGCTGGGCCGAACCGCTCGACGAGTCCATCACGCAGCTGCTGCGCAACCGGCTGCGCTCGGTGGGCGGGGCCGCCGTGGTCGCCGTGCAGGTCCAGCGCTGCGAGCTCAACCGCGCGGAGGGCAATGCCGTCCAGCTCGCGGCCACCTACACGATCACTGCGCCGGGCCAGCCGGCCCGCAGCGGTTCCTTTGCGGCCACGCCGCGCAACTGGAATGGCAAGGATCACGGGGCCCTGGTCGGCTTGCTGCGCGAAGCCGTCACCGAGCTGGCCGAGGCGGTTGCCACGGCGGCCGGCGGCAAATGAGGCCAGCCACCGGACGACGCGCCGACCCAGGCATAACCGCCCCGCATGAAATCCGGCTATATCGTCCTGCGCTTCATGCTCCAGCATGCGCCCGACGGCCGGTTGACCCAGGCGGTGAGTCGCTGCGGGGAATTCAACAACGTGGAGCAGGCCTTTGACCTGGCGCGCCTCGAGGTGCTGCGCGAATGGCACGAGACCGTCAACCAGTCCGATCCGGCCGGCCAGCCCGGGGGCAACCTGCAGATCATCGACACGGAGTGGGGCTACGAGCTGCGGCGCGGCCGGCAGGTGCTCTCGCGCTACTGGGTGCACGACAACATGCCCGCCGCCATCAGCGGTCCCTGACGCATCCCGCGGATCAGGGCGGCTTACTTCAGCGCCGCCGCGATGCGGGCGAGGGCGGTCTCGACGTTGGCACGGGAATTGAAGGCGCTGGGCGTATTGTGCGATATGCTGAAGAGACTGAGCAATATCCTTAAAATAGGCGGTTGGGCGGACTCACAAACGCCGTGGGGGTTGGTAACTGTTATACGCCATGCCGCCCTGCACGATATTGTGCATCGATGATGACAACTTGCTGCTGGATTTTCTCGCCATCCAGTTGGAAGCGATAACATCCCCACAGGCGATTATTCTCAAAGCCACGACCGGGATTGACGGATTACAATATGCCCGGAGCCACCGGTTGGATTTGGTGATCCTCGATTTGGGATTGCCTGACATGAGCGGGTTTTCCGTGGCGGCGGAACTGGCGGCACATCGCTTGCCGTGCCGCGTATTGCTCCTGAGCGGAAACCTGACCGAAATCGCGGCCAGTCGGCTTTTTCGCAGTCCTATCCACGGGTGCTTGCTGAAATCGTCGGCGCATGACCTGGAGCTGAAGCACGCAATGCAGGAGCTTGCTGCAGGAAGGAACTATTTTCCGGAGGAAGTCCTAGCCACCGTGACCAGTGCACGGAAAGCGCCGGGTCATTTTTCCAAGATTCTGTCGGACCGGGAAATCGAGCTGCTGCAGTATTTTGGCTACGGTTGGTCGAACGATCGGATCGCACGCTACACCGGTATCAGTCCGGCTACAGTACGCACGCACCACCAGAACATCCTTATCAAGCTCAACCTGCACGGCCGGGAGGAACTGATGCGTTGGGCGATGAAGAAGGGATTTGTCGATTTCCGCTATGAACCGGAGGAATCGCCGCCGGACGAGTTGCACGAGCCCTCGGCGGACTGGTCGGTATAGAATGATTTCCAGTACGTAATTTTACGTAGTTTGGGGGATTTATTAAACTGCGAGAATGGGATTCATCATGCGTGAGACTTGCCGGTCTGGGGGCCAAGGAATTCGGCAACAGAAATCGACAACCAATACAAAAAAGGAATAGCCATGAATAATGGAAATATTAGCACACGTCGGCGGGCCATTCTTGTGGCCTTGATGGTAGCGTTGGTGGGTTTGACTATTGCGCCTGGATTCAAGTGCACACACGAGGAGACGCCCGACGGAGGTACAAAGACAATAATCGAGGCGTAATAACACTGCAGGCGATCGCCGCGAGCGGCCGCCTGCGCTTCCGTGAATACGAGTAAAGCACTCCTTCCATTCGCAGGCTTACTGACTTGCCTGATCAGTAGCTGCAATCTGGATCAGATTGCAGCTTTTCGTGCGCAAATGAGCGCTGTTTCAGAATTCACGGCGTGGGAAATGGAATCCAGTGAACCGGCCTTTGTATTCAAGTCACCCCTACTGACCCTCGGCACCCTGAACGAATTAGGGGTCTTCCCTGACACGATCGATGAGCGACATGCCGTGCTTCGGTATCGGCGGGTTGATGTACCGCCTGTTCTGCAAGGCGGGTATGATATTCAGCTGCTTTTCACAAACGGCCGGCTGGCCGGCATGATTTTTCCAACCATTCTTCGCGAAGGTCTGGGGCAGGAAAATATCAGTCGGCTATTTGCGATGATCGGTGGAAGCAAAGGCCCCGGATCTGGTTTGTTGCCCGTGTCGAAAACACAGCTAGTGACAGCCGGGCTTTTGGTTGGGGGGGCAGAAAATATAAATCATGAAGTGGTGATTGATTTGGAGCCAATGGATTCGCGTAATCGCCCTATATTCCTCAAAATGAATACCACCGGACAGACTGATCGCTACAGCAGTTTCTACATCAATTTGAAACGGCGCTCTCGGGGATAGAGCCAGGGGGTTTTAATTGTCTGCGCGGGGTCGAGTTATCGATGTGATGTCGATACTCAATCGATATGGGCGTGAATCGAGGCTAAAGGCCAAGGCCGGATTTCATTTCAGCGCCGCCGCGATGCGGGCGAGGGCGGTCTCGACGTTGGCACGGGAATTGAAGGCGCTGATGCGCACGTGGCCCTCGCCGCACTTGCCGAAGCCGGCGCCGGGCGTGCAGACGACCTGCGCCTTGTTCAGCAGCAGATCGAAGAATTCCCAGGAGTCGCGTCCGGTGTTCACCCAGATGTAGGGCGCGTTGTCGCCGCCAATGCAGGTGAAGCCGAGCTTCGTCATCGCGTCACGGATGAGCTTGGCGTTGGCGAGGTAGAAATTGATCAGGTCGGACGTCTGCTTTTTGCCGGCGTCGGTGTAGATGGCGGCGGCGGCCTTTTGGATCGGATAGGCGACGCCGTTGAACTTGGTCGTGTGGCGGCGGTTCCAGAGCGCGTGGACCGGGTGGGCCTGGCCGGCCGCGTCGTAAGCCAGGAGCGACTTGGGGACGACGGTGTAGGCGCAGCGCGTGCCGGTGAAGCCGGCCGTCTTGGAGAAGCTGCGGAACTCGATGGCGACGTCGCGCGCGCCCTCGATCTCAAAGATGGAGCGGGGGATGGCCGGGTCCCGGATGTAGGCCTCGTAGGCCGAGTCGAACAGGATGATGGCCCGGTTGGCCTTTGCGTAGGCGACCCAGGCTGCGAGCTGGGCCTTGGTGGCGACCGCGCCGGTCGGGTTGTTGGGGAAGCACAGGTAGATAAGGTCGGTGGCGACGCCGGGGACCGCGGGCACATAACCATTGGCCGGCGTGCAATCGAGGTAGGTGATGCCCTGGTATCGTCCGTCCACGTTGGGGCCGGTGCGTCCAGCCATGACGTTGGTGTCGACGTAGACCGGATAAACCGGGTCGGGAATGGCGAGGCGCAGGTCGGTGGAAAAGATTTCCTGAATGTTGCCGCAGTCGCACTTGGAGCCGTCGGAGATGAAAATCTCATCGGACTCGATCGGGCAGCCCCGGGCCGAGTAGTCGTGGCGGGCGATCGCGTCGCGGAGGAAGGGATAACCCTGCTCGGGCCCGTAGCCCTTGAAGGTGGCGCGATTCGCCATCTCGTCGGTGGCGGCATGGAGGGCCTCGATGCACACGGGCGGGAGCGGCTCGGTGACATCGCCGATGCCGAGACGGATGACGGGCTTGTCCGGATGCGCGGCGACGTAGGCGTTCACGCGCTTGGCGATGTCGGCGAAGAGGTAGCTGGCCTTGAGCTTCGTGTAGTTCTCGTTGAGGCGGATCATGGATAAATAAAAGTGAAGGTTGATAAAGCGAGGGGCTTGGGGTTAGTTCAAGCGCGTTCCGCCCATGCAAAAGATTGAAACCATCACAGCCATGCGCGAAGCCGCGCAGGCATTGCGCGCGGCTGGGCGGCGGATCGCCCTCGTGCCGACCCTCGGGGCGCTGCACGCGGGCCACGCGAGCCTGATCCGGCTGGGACGGGAGGGCGGGGCGGCGGTCGTGGTCTCGGCGTTCGTGAACCCGCTGCAATTCGGGCCCAGCGAGGATCTCGGCAAATACCCGCGGACACCCTCCGCGGACATCATGCTGGCGGAGAAGGAGGGCGCGGAGGTGCTGTTCACGCCGGGCGTGGAGGAAATGTTTCCCAAGGGCTTTTCCTCACAGGTACAGGAGGAGGCGGTCAGCAAGCCGCTCTGCGGAGTGTCGCGGCCGGTTCTCTTCCGCGGCACGCTCACGTGCTGGTTCAAGCTGTTCAACATCGTGCAGCCGGACGTCCTGGTGCTGGGCGAGAAGGACGTGCAGCAGGTGGCGGTGCTCCGGAAGGTCGCGGCCGACCTGCTCCTGCCATTCCAGATCGTGACGGGCCCGACGGTGCGCGATGCCGACGGCATGACGGTGAGCGCGCGCAACAATTACCTCACCCCTTCGCAACGGGAGGAGGCGCTCGCGGTGGTCCGGGCCCTGCGCAAGGCCAAGGAGATGGTCGAGGCCGGCGTAAAAAGCGCCGACCGGCTGGTCGCCGAGGCCACCCACATCATCGCCGCCAAGCGCCGGCTGCGCGTGATCTATATCTCGGTCGTGGACCCGCGGACGATGGAGCCAATCCGCGAGGTCGTGGCGGGGGAATGTCTCATGGCCATATCCTATTGGGTGGATGAAGTCCGGTTGACGGATAACATGCCCCTTTGACCACGGGGAAGGGCTGTGAATAACTTGTCAGCCGACGTGCAATTACACTCGGAGCCCCTCGTCTTTTGAGATTTGTGAACAGTCAGGGGAGAGCGAGCGGCTGGCGAATATCCGGCTCCCTTCACTCAGCGGCCGCGAGTGTCTCCATGGGGGACTGAGGGCTCGGAACTTATCAGCCATATTACGTAATGCATTGGGGACAATAGGCCTGCCGCAGTGAGTTATGTCTCTAATAGGTGCATTCTCACTGGGAAGCCCCTGTGGTGGTACGGTGAAGCAGGCCCAAGGGCGTCAAGGCGATGGGACCGGATTTCCCGCAGCGCGAGAGGAGGGAAAGGGATTTCCATCGCGTGAAATGCGGGTGTGAAGAAAGCCGGGCCCGCGCCCGTGGTTCGTCGTGACTGAGGGGTTGTATTTTCCCCCTAACTTTGTGACGACTGAGGTGTTGTGAGCACCTCATTTCCCGACAAACCCCGTATCGCGATCATCGGCACCGGTGCCCTCGGCTGTTACTACGGGGCGCGGTTGGTCAAGGCGGGCGAGGACGTGCATTTTCTGGGACGAAGCGGCCGGGCGGCCCTCACCGCCCGCGGATTGAAGATCAAGACCCCCACTGAACGCATCACCCTGCGCAAAATCCAGGTCTATGGCTCGTCGGCCGAGATCGGCCCGTGTGATCTGGTCATATTGGCGACCAAGGCGACGGCCAACGTGGCGTTGAAAACCATTTTGCCGCCGCTCCTTCGGCCCGATACCGTGGTGCTGACCCTGCAGAACGGCCTCGGCGTGGAAGAGCCGGTGGCGGAGATCGCCGGGCCCGACCGGGTGGTCGGGGCCATCTGCTACATCGGCTGCATGCGCACCGCGCCCGGGGTCGTCCAATGTTCCTTCCCGGGGCTCATGACGATCGGCAAGTTCGGCAAGCCCGCCGGCGAGCGCACCAATGCGGTCGCCGCGCTCTGGCGCCGCGCCGGAGTGAAGTGCTCGGCCCTCGACAACCTCGAGGCACAGCGCTGGCACAAGCTGGTCTGGAACGTGCCGTTCAACGGCCTGGCCATCATCACCGGCGGCGTGACCACCGACGTGCTGCTCGCCGACGAGGGCATGCGCCTGCTGGCCCGCCGCCTGATGGAGGAGATCGTCGAGGCCGCCGCCAAGTTCGGACACGAGATTCCGCGCTCATTCATCGACCTGCAGTTCGAGCGCACGGCCAAGATGGGCGACTACCGGCCGTCGAGCCTGATCGACTTCGAGGAGGGCCGCGATGTGGAGCTCGAGGAGATCTGGGGCGTGCCGGTCCGCCGCGCCAAATCGGTGGGCGTGCCGGTGCCGCGCATGGAGATGCTTTACTGGCTGATCAAGGAACGGATTGCGGCGCGCGACGCCCGGGCTCGCGCGCGCAAGCGCTGAGGGTTTATCAGGGTTGCGCTGGTGTCATCAGGCTCCCTAGCCTCGCCGAAACACCACGCGATGTCATCCGACCCAACCCCGAAATACGAGCCGTTCATCCCGGCCTCGGCCAAGATACCTGAATTCACGCTGCGGGCGGTCATCACCGGTGCCATCCTCGGCATGGTGTTCGGCGCCTCGTCGCTCTACCTCGTGCTGAAGGTCGGCCTCACGGTCAGCGCGTCCATCCCGGTGGCCGTCATCTCCCTCGCGCTCTTCCGCGCCTGGTCCAAGGTCGGGGGCCGCGACTCCACCATCCTCGAGAACAACATCACGCAGACGGCCGGCTCGGCGGGCGAGTCCATCGCGTTCGGCCTCGGGGTGACGATGCCGGCGATCTTGATCCTCGGCTTCGACCTCGAGCTGACCCGCGTGATGCTGGTCGCCATCATGGGCGGCCTGCTCGGCATCCTGATGATGATCCCGTTGCGCCGGGCGCTGATCGTCAAGGAGCACGGCGTGCTCAAGTATCCCGAGGGCACGGCCTGCGCGGCGGTGCTCAAGGCGGGGGCGGACGAGGTCTCGCGTGCCGCCGCATCGCCCTCGGCCAAGGCCGAGATGGCCGCCGCCGCGGCCGCGGGCCTCGGCAAATCCCCCGGGGCCAAGGTCATCTTCACGGGTTTCGGTCTCGGCCTGCTCTACAAGTCGCTCAACGTGGCGTTCAAGGGCTGGAAGGACGTGCCCGAGAAAGTCTTTGGCGCTCCGCTCAAGGCGGGTTCGGTCAGCTGCGAGATTTCGCCGGAACTGGTCGGCGTGGGTTACATCATCGGGCCCTACCTCGGCGGGCTGATGGCGGCCGGCGGCGTGCTGTCCTACCTGGTGCTGATCCCGCTGATCCAGTTCTTCGGCGAGGGGCTCACGGCCCCGCTGGCCCCGGGCACCACCCTGATTTCCGAGATGAGCCCCGGCCAGATCCGCGGCGCCTACGTGCTCTACATCGGCGCTGGTTGCGTTGCCGCCGGCGGCATCATCAGCCTGATCCAGGCCCTGCCGACCATCTGGCATGGCATCAAGGGCGGCCTCCACGACATCGGGCTCGCGCGCGAGAACGGCGCCCCGCGCGACGTGCCGCGCACCGACCGCGACCTGTCGCTCAAGTTTGTCGGCATCGGCATCTTCGTCCTGCTGGCGGGCATCATGCTCGCGCAGGATGCGCTGCACATGAACGTGCTCGGCGCCCTGCTCATCGTCGCCTTCGGCTTTCTCTTCGTGACGGTCTCCTCCCGCCTGACCGGCGAGGTCGGCTCCACCTCGAACCCCATCTCGGGCATGACGGTGGCCACGCTGCTGTTCACCTGCCTGGTGTTCCTGCTGATCGGCTGGACGGGCGGCACCTACTATGTGACGGCGCTCTCCATCGGCGGCATCGTCTGCATCGCCTCCTCCAACGGCGGCACCACGTCGCAGGACCTCAAGACGGGCTTCCTCGTCGGCTCCACGCCCAAGCTGCAGCAGTACGCCATCCTCATCGGCGCGTTCGGCTCCGCCGTCCTCCTCGGGCCGATCCTACTGAAGCTGAATGATTCGGCGGTGGTCTACATGCCCGCTGCGCAGATCGTGCCCGGCGGCCTGCACACCGACGTCACGAAGCTCGACCCGGTGAAGCAGGGGCTCGTCGGCCCGCAGGCGGAGGACGACACCGGACAATACTTCGCCTGGCACAAGACCGACACGGTGGGCGGCCCCGCCGGGAAATATCTCGTGAACGGCAGCGGCGACGCCGTGTGGCTGGTCGACCCGGGCATCAACGGCGCCTACACCACGCGGCCGGACGGCACGACCGTGCGCAAGTTCGACGCGCCGAAGGCCACCCTGATGTCCTATATCATCAAGGGCATCCTCGACCGCAAGCTGCCGTGGGCGCTCGTCCTCTTCGGCGCGATGATCACCATCTCGCTCCAGATGTCGTTCGTGCCGGCGCTCACCTTTGCCGTCGGTGTCTACCTGCCAATTTCCTCGTCCCTGCCGATCTGGATCGGCGGCATGATCCGCCTGGCGGTGGATCACTGGCTGCGCCGGCGGCCGGCCTACGCCGGGATGGACCAGGTCACCTTCAACGCCGAGAGCGACAAGAGCCCCGGCGTGTTGCTCGCCTCCGGCTACATCGCGGGCGGCGCCATCGCCGGCATCGTGATCGCGTTCCTGGCGGGCGTGCCGGGCGTCAACAAGCTGGACGACGCCCTGCTCAAGTGGTCCACGGCGCACAACCCGTTCTACGCCGGCGCGCATGCCGACCTGCTATCGCTGATCCCGTACGTGCTGCTCTGCGGTTTCCTCTACCTCGTGGCGAAGGAGAAATTGCTCACCCCGGCGAAGAAGTAACCGGGTTGGGCCGCAGCCGGCTCGGCATAAGCCTCACGCCTGCGCCACCGGAGTGGCAAAGGCGTCCATACCCACGCAGGAGCAGACGAGGTTCCGGTCGCCGTAGACATTGTCCACCCGGCCAGTGGCGGGCCAGAACTTGGCGGCGCGCGACCACTTGTCAGGGAAGGCGGCGGTCTCGCGGGAATAGGGACGGTTCCAATCCGTGGCGGTCACGGCGGCCGCGGTGTGCGGCGCGTGCTTGAGCGGGTTGTTGAGCTTGTCGCTCTCGCCGCTGGCGACGGCGGCCATCTCGCCGTGGATGGCGATGAGGGCGTCGCAGAACCGGTCGAGCTCGGCTTTGGTCTCACTCTCGGTGGGCTCGATCATGAGCGTGCCGGGGACGGGGAAGGACATCGTGGGCGCGTGATAGCCATAGTCCATCAGGCGCTTCGCCACGTCCTCGACCTCAAGCCCGTGTTTCTTCCACGGGCGGAACTCGAGGATGCACTCGTGGGCGACGAGTCCGCTGCCGCCGCGGTAGAGCACGGGGAAATACTTCTCGAGCCGCTGGGCGATGTAGTTGGCGTTGAGGATGGCGACCTGCGTGGCGCGCTTCAGGCCGTCGGGGCCCATCATGCGGATGAACATCCACGAGATGACCAGAATACTGGCGCTGCCCCACGGGGCGGCGGAGACCGCGCCCACGCGGCCAAGCTGAGTGCTGAGTGCTGATGGCTGAGAGCCAGCAGGCGGCGTCACCACGTGGCCGGGGAGAAAACCCACCAGATGCTTCGCCACACCGATCGGGCCCATGCCCGGGCCGCCGCCGCCGTGCGGAATGCAAAAGGTCTTGTGCAGGTTGAGATGGCAGACATCAGCGCCGATGTGGCCGGGCGAGGTGAGGCCAACCTGGGCGTTCATGTTGGCGCCGTCCATGTAGACCTGGCCGCCGTGCTCGTGGATGACCCGGCAGATGGCCTTGATCGAAGTCTCGAACACGCCGTGGGTGGACGGGTAGGTGACCATGAGCGCAGCGAGATTGGCGGCATGCTCGGCGGCCTTGGCCTTCAGGTCGGCCACGTCGATGTTGCCATTGGCGTCGCAAGCGACGGCCACGACCTTGAAGTTGCACATCGCGGCGCTGGCGGGGTTGGTGCCGTGCGCGCTGGTCGGGATCAGGCAGATGTTGCGGTGGCCCTCGCCGCGCGACTCGTGGTAGGCGCGGATGACGAGCAGGCCGGCGTATTCGCCCTGCGAGCCGGCGTTGGGCTGGAGCGACACGGCGGCGAAGCCGGTGATCTCGCCCAGCCATTTCTCGAGCTGGGCGAAGAGCTTCGCGTAGCCCTTCGTCTGGTCGGCGGGCGCGAACGGGTGCAGTTTGCCGAACTCGGGCCAGGTCACGGGGAACATCTCGCTCGTGGCGTTGAGCTTCATGGTGCACGAGCCGAGGGAGATCATCGAGTGGCACAGCGAGAGGTCCTTCGCCTCGAGCCGGCGGATGTAGCGGAGCATCTCGTGCTCGGTGTGGTATTTGTTGAAGACCGAGGCGGTGAGGTATGCGGAGGTGCGCGCGTGCGGTGCGGCGTAGTCGGCGTCGCTTGGAGCCGCGGCGACCTCGCCGCGGTCAGAGTGCGGCGGGGTCGCCGCACCTCCAAAGAGGCTGATCAAGACATCAACTTCCTCCACGGTCGTCGTCTCGTCGAGGGAGAGGCCGACGGAGGTGTCATTGACCCGCCGGAGGTTGATTTTCGCGGCGGTCGCGGCGGCGTGGATCTTGGCGGCGTCGATGCCGGACACGGTCAGGGTGTCGAACACCGGCTCGGCGTTGAGGCCGGCACCGAGTGACTTCAGCCCTACCGCCAGCATCTGCGTGAGCCACCGCGTGCGCCGGGCAATTTGTTTCAGCCCCTCGGGGCCATGGTACACCGCGTACATCGAAGCCATGACGGCGAGGAGCACCTGCGCGGTGCAGATGTTGGACGTGGCCTTGTCGCGGCGGATGTGCTGCTCGCGGGTGCCGAGGGCGAGGCGCAGCGCGGCATTGCCGTGGATGTCCTTGGAGACGCCGACGAGGCGGCCGGGCATCTGGCGCTTGAACTCGTCCTTGGTGGCGAAGAACCCGGCATGGGGTCCGCCGAAGCCCATCGGCACGCCGAAGCGCTGGGCGGAGCCGACGGCGACATCGGCGCCAAACTCGCCCGGCGGGCGCAGCAGGGTGAGCGCGAGCAGGTCGGTGGCCACGATGCACAGGGCATTGGCGGCATGGGCCTTTGCAAAGAAAGCGGCGAAGTCGTGGATGCTGCCGGTGGTGTCCGGGTATTGCACCAGCACGCCGAACACCTTCTCGGTGAAACCATAGGTGCGGTGGTCGCCGGTCACGATGGAGACGTTGAGCGGCTTGGCGCGGGTGCGGACGATGTCGATGGTCTGCGGGTGGCACCGGTCGGAGACGAAGAACACCGAGGCGTCGTGGCTCTCGCCGAGCTTCACCCGGTGGGCGAGCATCATGGCCTCGGCGGCGGCCGTGCCCTCGTCGAGCATGGAGGCGTTGGCGATCTGCAGGCCGGTGAGATCGGTGACGAGGGTCTGGTAGTTGAGCAGGGCCTCGAGCCGGCCCTGGGAAATCTCGGCCTGATAGGGCGTGTACGCGGTGTACCAGCCGGGATTTTCCAGGATGTTGCGCTGGATGACCCCCGGCGTGGCGGTGTCGTAGTAGCCCAGGCCGATGAAACTACGATATAGCTTGTTCTTGGCGGAGATGGCGCGGAGTTCGGCCAGGGCGGCGGCCTCGCCGGCGGCGGCCGGCAGGCGCAACGGACGTTTCAGCCTGATGTTGGCGGGCACGGCGGCATCGGCCAGGGCGTCGACCGAGGGCTGGCCGACCACCCGGAGCATCTCGGCCATCTCGGGTTCGGCCGAGCCGGTGTGGCGGCGTTCAAAGGTGTCAAGCGGGGCGAGCAGATCGCGGGGCGAAGCCATCCGCCGACCCTAGGCGGGGGCGGGGGTCGCGCAACTGAGTTTTCGGTTCCCCCGGGGCCATTAATCCCGCTGGTTGGGGACGGAAGCGCGGCTGATTCCCCGGCCGGGGCGGGCCGACCGGGCAGTGTCCCCTTGCGTCGGTTCCGTCTCGGGGGCAACCTGATGGCATGAAACCGCATCGCGTCATCTCGCGAGCTGCGGCCGGCTTAGCCCTCGGTCTGGCCCTGGCCATGCCGCTCGCGGCCCAGCAGCGACTCTATGTGATCGAGCCCGATGGACATCTCCATCCTGTGCTGAAAGTCAGCCAGAATCGTCCCATGATCATTGACCAGGAGGAACTCGTGGCGGCCAAGGGGACGCGCTATGCCCTCCGCAAGGTTGATGAATACCTGCCCCTGTTCATCCAGGTGGGGGCGAAGGAGGCCGGGAGCACCTCGGTGGTGCCCGTGACGGCGGGGCCTTCGTCACCCGCCCGGCTGAACAACGAGTTTCATTTCAGCGCTGAATTCAAATCCGCCGTGCGGCTGGAGAACGTGTTCCTGGTGCTCGCGCTGGAGTCCGAGGGCCAGGGCCGGAACTTGTTTCCCTATGAAATCGGCGTGTTGGAGGCCTGGACGCCGAAGCGGGTGTCGGTCTTTGTGCCCTTGGCGCAGAACTTGGGGGCGGGCCGGTGCAGCATCCTGCTTTTCGTCGGGGGCGAGGAGGTTTTTACCTCCGAGATGCCCGGCGACCTCCGCGAGGCGATGCTCGCCCGCATGGTCGCGAAACGCATCGCCGGCGTGAAGCAGATGGCCTTGCGGCCGCTTTTCGCCCCGTGGCCGGATTATCCCGCGGCCCTGCGGGAGGCAGGGCAGGCGGGCAAGGTGGTGGTGGCGATGCGCGTCTCCTCGCAGGGGGAGGTATCCGATCCGGTGATTGAGAGTGCCACGCACCCGGAGTTCGGTGAGGCCGTGCTGGCGGTGTTGCCCCAATGGCGGTTTGTGCCGCTGGTGGAGAACGGCCGGGCCGTCGAGACCAAGGTGAAATTGCCGTTGGTCTTCGATCCGACGGGCGGCGTCCCCAAGACCTAGCCTGTGCCCCGGTCCGCCGAATACCCCAGCAAAGCCGCGCGGGCCGGCTACATCGACCGGCGGCTGGCCGAGCTCTATCCCGAGACGCCCATCCCACTCGAGCACCGCGATGCCTACACCCTGCTGGTGGCGGTGGTCCTCTCGGCCCAGTGCACCGACCGGCGCGTGAACCTGGTCACGCCCGGCCTTTGGGCCGTGGCGGACAACCCGGCGGACATGGCGCAGATGCCGGTGGAGCGGATCCAGGAAATCATCCGACCCTGCGGGCTGTCGCCGCAGAAGGCGCGGGCCATCAGCGGGCTTTCGCGGCTGCTCGTGGAGCGGCATGCCGGGGCGGTGCCGCGGACCTTCGAGGAGCTGGAGGCCCTGCCCGGGGTCGGACACAAGACCGCCTCGGTGGTGATGAGCCAGGTGTGGGGCGTGCCGGCGTTTCCCGTGGACACGCACATCCACCGGCTGGCCCGGCGCTGGCGGCTGACGGCGGGGCGTAACGTCGGGCAGACGGAGCGCGACCTGAAACGGCTGTTTCCGGAAAGCCATTGGAACCAGCTGCATCTGCGCATGATTTTTTACGGGCGTGAGCACTGCACGGCGAGGGGTTGCGATGGCACGGAGTGCGAGATCTGCCGGACCTTCTTGCCCAAGCGAAGAAGGGCCGACGGAACACGAAAGTAGCTCGAGGCATATCTCTCCCGGCGGCCGGGCAGGGGTTGATCCGGTGCGGAGCGGTGGGCAATAATCGCACAGACTCGGGTCGAGAATCATGGCAGGATTTCCCCCTTTCGCACCCCAATTGCCACCCCCCAGACCCATGGCCCTTCTTCGCATCAATTCCCCGCTGAGGCTGACGATCTCCTATGCCCTCTTCGGGACCGTGTGGATCGTGGGCAGCGACTGGCTGCTTCATTCGCTGAGCGGAGATGGGCACTCCATCTGGCGCATGGATACCCTCAAGGGCCTGCTGTTCATCGGGGCGACCTCGGGCCTGCTTTACCTCCTGGCCAGCCGGCTGGTGCGCCGCCATGTCGCGACGGAGCGGGACTTGCGCGAAAGCCAGGAGCGCCTGGCCCTGGCGCTCGAGGCGGCTAACCAGGGATTCTACGACCTGAATGTCCAGACCGGTGAGACGGTGGTGAACGCGACCTATGCCACCATGCTGGGCTATGATCCGGCACGGTTTCGCGAGACCAATGCCGCCTGGCGGGAGCGGCTGCATCCGGATGACCGCGAGGGGGTGTATCAGAATTACACCGACTATATTGCCGGCCGGCTTGATTGCTATCGCGTGGAGTTCCGGCAAAAGACCGCCACGGGCCACTGGCGGTGGGTGCTGTCGCTGGGGCGGGTGGTCGAATGGGATGACCAGGGCCGGCCCCTCCGGATGCTCGGCACGCACACCGACATCACCGAGCGGAAGAGCGCCGAGGGCCGTTCCGCGGACGCCCTGGCCTTCGCCCGGACGGTGCTGCACCACTCACCCATCGGCATCATCACCTATGGTCCGGACGGGCAGGCGGTCACGGCCAACGAGGCGGCGGCGCGGATCGTCGGCACCGATGTCACAAGCCTGCTCAAGCAGAATTTCCGCACCATCGAGTCCTGGCGGCGCTACGGGTTGCTCGAGGCCGCCGAGCGCGCCTTGGCCACGGACAGGGAAGAGGTGCACAGCGGGGAATATGTCAGCAGCTTCGGGCGTACGCTGTGGCTGGAGGTGCGGTTTGTGCCCTTCCAGTATGTCGGGGCCCGGCACCTGCTGGTGCTGGTGACCGACCAGACGGAGCAACAGCGCGCCCTGGGGGACCTCCACCTGATGGACGCGGCGGTGCAGGCCGCCCCCGGCGGCTGGGTGGTGACGGACGCGGAGGGCAAGATCCAGTGGGTGAATCCCGGCTTCACGGAACTGACCGGCTACCCCGCCGAAGAGGTGATCGGGCAGGAACCGCGGCTGCTGCGCTCCGGCCAACAGGACGCGGCCTTCTACACCCAGATGTGGCAGACGATCAAACGCGGCGAAGTGTGGTCCGGGGAAATCGTCAACCGGCGCAAGGACGGGACGCACTACCATGAATTCATGACCATCGCCCCCGTGCGCGGCGCCGATGGCGGCATCACGCAATTCGTGGCGATGAAGCAGGATATCACCGAGCGGAAGGGCCTTGAGCAGCAGCTTGCGCGGGCGCAGCGGCTGGAGAGCATCGGCCTGCTGGCCAGCGGCATCGCCCACGACCTCAACAACATCTTCGCCCCGATCTCACTCTCCCTGGAACTGCTCAAGCTGAAATATCCCGGCGCGGATGGGCAGAAGATGCTGGAGCTCATCGACACCTCTGTCCACCGGGGCGCGGGGATCGTCAAGCAGGTGCTCACCTTCGCCCGCGGCATCGAGAGCGAACGCGTGCCGCTGCAGCCCAAGTACCTCGTCAAGGAGCTGGCCGAGATCATGCACGAAACGCTGCCGCGCCAGATCCGGATCGAAACCTCGGTGGAAGCCGGATTGCAGTCCATCGTGGGCGACGCCACGCAGCTGCACCAGGTGTTGCTCAACCTGGCGATCAACGCCCGGGACGCGATGCCGGAGGGCGGCCAGCTCACCCTGCGGGCGCAAAACACGCTGGTGGATGCGGCCCGGGCCGCCCGCAACCCGCCGCTCAAGCCGGGGCCGTACATCGCCCTGACGGTGGCGGACACGGGCACCGGGATTCCTCCCGGGGCGCTGGAGCACATGTTCGAGCCCTTCTACACCACCAAGCCGCGGGGCAAGGGCACCGGGCTGGGCCTGTCGACCGTCTATGGCCTGGTGCGCAACCACGGCGGGGCCGTGGAAGTGTCCACCAAGCTGGGCGTGGGCTCCGAATTCACCGTCCTCCTGCCCGTCGCGGGCCAGGTGGAAACGAAACCGGATTCGCATCCGCCCATGACCGAGCCGTTGCAGGGCGCCGGCCGCCGGGTGCTGGTGGTGGACGACGAGGAACCGATCCGGTTGGTCACGATGCACGCCCTGCTGCGGCACGGGTTCGTGGCCGAGGTCGCGGTGGACGGGCACGATGCACTGGAGATTCTCCTGCCCGACCCGGCCCGCTTCGCGGTGGTGATCACCGATCTCATGATGCCGCGCATGAACGGCCCGGAACTGGTGCGGCAAATCCGGCGCCGGGCGCCGGACCTGCCGATCATTGTCTCCTCCGGCCTGTCGGAGGAGAAGGACGAGACGGCGGCGGAAATACCCCTCGCCGACCTCGGGGTGAAAACCATCCTGCGCAAGCCCTATGCGGAGGCGGAACTGCTCGCCGCCCTGCGCCAGGAACTGATGCCGGAAAAGCCGGCGCAAAGCTGATTTCTGGGTGCAGCCGTCACACTCGCCCCTCTCGGCAAAGGCTGGTGGACGCTACTGGACTCGAACCAGTGACCCCCTGCGTGTGAAGCAGGTGCTCTAACCAACTGAGCTAAGCGTCCAAGACGAGGGGCGAAGGTTGGTGGGTGCCGGGCTCGAATCAACCCTGTTTTGTTTCGGATATTTCACCCAAACGACGGCCGCACCAGCCGGCTGAAGCCCTCGTGCTTCTGCTGCAGTTCCCGGTAGAGCGACTTTCGTTGCGGGTCGGGACGGCAGCGGCTCGCCTCGTTGAGCGCCACCACCCCCGTGGTGAAGTCGGTCAGCTTGACCTTGCGGCCCTCGCCGAGGGCGACGCACCACGCGGCCTGGAGCGCACCGCCGAGCGCGGCGCCCTCGTCCTCGACCATCGCGACCACGGGCACGCCGAAGATATCCGCCATCATCTGCCGCCACACGGCGGAGCGGGCGCCGCCGCCCGTCAGGCGGATCTCCCGGGGCTTGATGCCGAGGGTGGTCAGGCGGCGCAGCCCGTAGTTCATGTTCATCGTGACGCCTTCCATCGCGGCCCGGGCCAGGGTGCCCGGGGCCAGCGTGTGGCGGTTCAAGCCGGCGAGCACGCCGGTGCCCTTGGGCAGGTTGGGCGTGCGCTCACCGTCGAAATAGGGGAGGAGCGAGAGCCCGCCCGCGCCGGCGCGGGCGGCGGCGACGGCCTGTTCCAAGGCGGCATGATCCCAGTTGAACAGGTTGCGGAACAGCTCGGTGACGAGCGTGACGTTCATCGTGCAGAGCAGCGGCAGCCAGCCGCCGGTGGAGGAGCACATGGCGCCGATCTCACCGCCGGCATCCACCACCGGCTTGGGGCTGAAGGCATAGATGGTGCCGCTTGTGCCAAAGCTGGCCGTCACGACGCCGGGAGCGACATTGCCCGTGCCGATGGCCCCCATCATGTTGTCGCCGCCGCCGGCGCTGACCACGACGTCCGCCGGGAAACCGTATTGCCGCGCGAGGGCCGGGCGCAGCGTCCCGGCCGGCTGGTGCGAGGCCGACAGCGGGGGCAGCCAGTCGGCGAGGTTTTTGTCGAGGGCGTTGATGACCGGCCGGGACCAGACGCGCTTGCGCACATCCATCAGGGCGGTGCCGGAGGCATCGCCGTGTTCCATGAAGTAATTCCCGGTCAGGTGGAAATTCAGGTAGTCGTGGGGCAGCAGCACGTGGCGCAGGCGCTTGTAATTGGCCGGCTCGTGGCGTTTCAGCCAGAGGATCTTCGGGGCGGTGAAGCCGGGCAGAAACGCGAGGCCGGCGGTGCGGATGACGGCCTTGGTGCCGCCGAGCTTCTTGGTGAGGATGGCGCATTCCTGCGTCGTGCTGGTATCGCACCAGAGCTTGGCCGGGCGGATCACCGCGCCGCCGGCATCGAGGGGCACGAAACCGTGTTGCTGGCCCGAAATGCCGATGCCGCGGACCCGCGCGCCGTCAATCTTGGCGGCCACCTGGGCAATCACCGCGTCCAGGGCGGCCGTCCACTCCGCGGGGTGCTGCTCCATGTGGCCGGCGGGCAGGCCGGCGATGAGCGAGTGCGGGGCGCGGGCCTCCGCGATGATTTTCTTTTCCGACAAATCCAGCACCACGGCCTTGGTGCTTTGGGTGCCGCTATCGATGCCAATGTAGAGGGACATGTGATGGGGGTTGGGTGGGGGAATTGTGTGGGTCTGGTATCGTCCAAATCGCAGGCTAAAACAGGGTTCCAACGTATGGCAGCTGACCCGGGCGAGGCTACCCAGAATTCGTGCTACAGTTAGACTTATGTGCCCTTTGATTCGGAACGGAGGATGGAATGTCTTGGTGCACCCCCAAGGTTCAGTCAGTTGTTAGTTTCACCCCTGGTTTACCTTAATCCTGAACCTTACCTCGTTACCTACCTCGCTATGAACACCAAGAAAAATACACTCCGGTGCGGGCTAGCCTTGCTCGGCACCATCGCGCTTTCCCCCACCTGGGGATTGGCGCAGAAAGCGGCTCAACCGGCGGCAACGGCCACTGCAGCTCCCAAGGCGGCAACGGCCACTGCAGCTCCCAAAGCTGAAGAGGAAGAAGTGCTCGTCCTGTCGCCGTTCGAAGTCTCGGCAGAAGATCAAAATGGCTATGTGACCGCCACCACGCTCGCCGGCAACCGTCTCAACACGGAACTGCGCGACATTGGTAACGCGGTCACGGTCATCAACAGCCAGTTCCTCAAGGACATTGGCGCGACCAGCAACGAGACGTTGCTCCAATACACCATCGGCACTGAAGTCGGCAACATCCGCGGCAATTTCGCGGGCACCGGCGACAGTTCCTTCCTCGACGAGTCCAGCCGCTTCACCAACCCCAGCCAGAACACCCGCGTGCGCGGCCTGGCGGCGGCGGACAACACCCGCGACTACTTCCTGTCCGACATCCCGTGGGACGGATTCAACGTCGATCGCGTGGACCTGCAGCGCGGCCCGAACTCGATCCTGTTCGGCCAGGGCTCGCCCGCCGGTATCATCAACGTCGGCCTGAAGCAGGCCTCCTACCGCAACGCCAACGAGGTCTCGTTCCAGACGGACCAGTGGGGCAGCGCGCGCTGGTCGGCCGACTTCAACCGCGTGATCCTGAAGGACGAACTCGCCGTCCGGGTCATGGCCCTGAAGGAAACCGAGAAGTTCCAGCAGAAGCCCTCCTTTGAGGATGACGACCGCGTCATGGGCGCCGTCCGCTGGGAACCCAAGTTCCTCCGCAAGGGCTCGGCCCGCACCATCGTGAAGGCCTCCTTTGAAAACGGTGACATCGACAGCAACCGTCCCCGCACCCTGCCCCCGATCGACCTAATCTCGCCCTGGTTCTACAAGGGCACCTACAACGGCACCTACATTGCCGACGGCACGATCCGCGACCCGGTCACCGGCGTGGTTTCCAACGTCACGAAGGGCCAGACCCGCGTCTACAACAACCTGAACCGGCAGACCTTCAATCCGCACATCGTGATGGATGACAACTCCGGCCTGCCCAACCACGGCCAGGCCCGCCCGAAGATCAACGGCGGCACCGACAGCGGCCGTTACAGCCCGTACTTCCAGCCCTGGCTCGGCAATTACGGCCAGCAGTTCGGCGGCCCCAACGCCTTCTACGCCACTGACGGCGGCGGGCCCCAGTACTGGATCTGGGAAGTGCGCGCCTCCCGCGGCATCAACTCTTCAGGTGCGATTGACAGGGGTGTGGGCGAGTTCGCCTTCCACCGCCCCATCGGCATCAACACTATGTCGGGTTTTGCCCGGCAGGCCGGCCTGCCCTATTCGGAGTTCGGCGTCTACAAGAACAACAACCTGAGCGATGCCTCGGTGTTCGACTTCTACAACAACCTCCTCGACGGTCCGAACAAGAAGGAATGGTCGAGCTGGGACTCCGCCACCGCCTCCCTCGCGCAGACCTTCATGAACGACAAGTTCGGCTTCGAGTTGGTCTACAACAAGCAGAACTACAACAACGGCCAATTGGCCCTGCTCGATGGTGAACGCCAGGCGATCTACATCGACATGATGAACGTCTACTCCGACGGCCACTCCGCCCCCACGAACGGCGTGAACTTCGGGGACGGCACGCCGAACCCCAACGTCGGCCGCGCCTTCGTGACCGACAGCGGTCAGGGCGGCAACCGCAGCTACGAGTCCACGCGTGAATCCTCCCGCGTGACCGGGTTCTTCACCCACAACTTCGCCGAGGGCCATTCCGACAGCAAACTCGCCGGCATCCTGGGTCGCCACACCTTCACGGGTCTGTGGGCCGAGGACAAACTGGATCGCGAAGACCGCAGCTGGCAGCGTTACGCCGTCCTGGACAACGCCTACCGGACCCTGTTTGACGGCGGCAACGGCATCAAATTCAACGACAACGGGTTTGCTGTCAACCGGGTCATCTACCTCGGTGGTAACCTCTCCAGCGCTACCACCTCGTCCGGGGCCTTCCTGCCGCGCCTGCAGAACGTCAACAACGCCACCTCCGGAACGATTCGCTTCTTCGACTCCACTTGGAACAAGCCGACGGATCCTTCAGCTCCCGGCTACGTGAATCCGGCCACTCCGTGGGAAAATCAGTACTACCCCGTGGGCAGCGCCAGTCGCAATTCCTTCGAGGCGGAAAACTCCCGCAATTACGTGGGTTGGAGGGACGTGCCGTTCCAGATCACCGATTCCGAGACCTCCGCGGCTAATCGCAACCTTCTCACGACCAGCGCCCGGCTCCGTCGCAACAAGACCGAGTCCAAAGCGTTTGTGTGGCAGGCGCACATGCTCGACGGCGGCCTGGTCGGTACCTACGGCTACCGCAAGGACACCGCGGGCAGTTCCGAGCTCTCCCAGAATGTCAGCAACGTTGCGGCACCCGGATTCCTCAATTGGAGTCCGAGCTACTACACGCTGAATGGCGCCAAGTGGAGCGAGCTGACCGGCACCTCGCGCAGCTACTCGATCGTCGCCCACACGGACGAGCTCCCGTTCGTCAAGAGCCTCGCTGAGAAGCTGCCGGTCCGCGTCTCGTTCTTCTACAACAAGGCGGAGAACTTCCAGCCCTTCGCCGGCCGTAAGGACGTCTACGCCCAGGACATCCCGCTCCCGGCGGGCACGACCAAGGACCTCGGCATCCTGCTCGAGACCAAGGACGGCAAGTATTCGCTCAAGATCAACAAATACGAAACCGCGGTGACCAATGCGAGCAGCAGCGGGCTCGGCGGTGCGTGGTTCATCGGCGCCGCTCAGGCTTGGAGCGGTGACTGGGTGAATGTGTTCGAATACAACTGGACCGGCTTCGGTGACAGCAGCGGCATCAGCACGGACCCGACGTACAGCCGCGCCAACTGGACGGACAACCCCGCCCGTGAGGCCGCCTCCATCGCCGCCTGGCGCCAGTGGCAGCAGAGCCCGATCGCCCAGAAGATGTATGCCGCGTGGAAGATCAACCCGACCACCCGTACCGGTCAGGTTTCCAACACCACGCCGTCCGGTTTCGCCATCACCGAGGATAGCTTCTCCAAGGGTTACGAAGTCGAGCTGAACGCCCAGCCCACGCGCAACTGGCGCCTGACGCTGAACGCCAGCAAGACCTTCGCCACCCGCAAGAACGTCGGCGGCGCCAACCTGGCCGAGTTCATCAATGCCTATGAGAAGTTCCTCAACACGACGGCCACCGATGCCAACGGCACCTGGCGGCCGGGCGGCGACCTCCGCATCTGGTGGGGCGGCGCCGGCAACGAGACGGCGCTCTATCAGTGGAACACCAACGTCGGTTCCGAGTATGCGGCCCGCGCGCTGCAGGAAGGCACCAACGTCCCGGAACTCCGCGAATGGCGCGTCAACGCTATCTCCAACTATGACTTCACCGAGGGCAAGTTGAAGGGCGCGAACTTCGGCGTCGCCGTGCGCTGGCAGAGCGATGTCGTCAACGGCTACAGGCCGATCCCGAATCCCACGAACCCGAGCAAGATCAACTTCGACATCGCCAACCCCTACAAGGGACCGGCGGAGACCGATGTGGACATGTGGATCGGCTATGGGCGCAAGATCACCGAGAAGATCGACTGGCGCATCCAGCTCAACGTGCGCAGCATCGGCAAGGGCAACGACTTGATACCGATCACGACGCAGCCCGACGGCACCCCAGCCGGTTATCGTATAGCGCCCAGACAGTATTGGTCGCTGACGAACACGTTCCGCTTCTAACGCGAAACGTTCGGCTCCAAGACTCGCGCCTCTCCCTCGGGAGAGGCGTTTTTTTTTGGCCGGGCGGGTTGGTGCTCACCGAGCACGGATCAAAGCAGGATGACATCCATTGCTCTGCGTTTCGGACTGTAGGGCCGGCGCACGTCGCCGGGCCGGGGCCTGCCGACAAGCGGCAGCCCTACAACGACTCAAAACATATGGTAACAAATATAAATTGAGCTTTGGCCGTTACCGATGGAGCTGACTGGATTCTTCGCTGCGCTCAGAAGGATACCGACCTGCTGAAGCTTTTACCCTGTTGTCGTCGCGAGGTGCGCGAAGCGCGCCGTGGCGATCCAGTTGGATTGCTTCGTCGTCCCGCTGGGCGGGACTCCTCGCCATGACCGTGTAATAACATAGGGCACTTGGTATTATCCCAAGCCCGCCTGGCCGTTCCGCTCTCTCCCCCGCCTCATCACGGCTGGCTGATGGTCAGCACCGCCGCGGGTTCTCCGGACAACGGTTGCTCGGTCGTGGTGCCATCAGGCCAGCGAATCGAAAGGCGGCGGGGCGGATTGCCGGCGGGCCAGCCGAAGAACACCCCGGCATCCGACTGGCTGTAGTAGCCGCCACCAGCCGAGAGCTCGGCGAGCTGCCCGGTGCCGTCGGCGAGTTCCAGGCGCACCAGCGCACCGATCGCGGTCAGGTTGCCCGGACGACTCCGCAGCCGGACCTGAAAGGAATGCCGGTCGGGCCCGCCTTGGTTGTGCCAGGCCAGGGTCGTGGAATTGTTCCGGCTCAACAGGAAGTCCGGCCAGCCGTCCGCGTCGAGATCAAGCACGACCAGCGCCTTCGCATCACCCGGCACCACCAGGCCGCTTTGCGCGGGTTCCGCGGCGGTGAAATTGCCCCGGCCGTCGCCGAGGAGCAGCTGGCTCAGACCACCGGCGAAACGGCCGATGCCGGGATTCGGCGCCGAGGAATTTTGCACGGCGTAGAGGTCGGCATGGCCGTCGCCGTCGAAGTCGCCGGCCACCAGGCCCTGCAGCGGGGCAATCTGCGCGATTCGCGGCAGGGCGCTGAAACGATATGTGCCTCCGGGCTGGCTCAGGAACACGCCGCTCCGGAGCTCGGTGGCGGTGTAGCGCCGGGCGGCCGCCAACTGGTCCGCCCCAACCAACTCGGGCAGCGTGGCGTGCGCGTAGGCGTCGTTGCGGGGAAAGCGCTGCAGGATCGCGGGAATCTGGGCGCCCAGTTCCTTGCGGGTGCGGCGGGGGTAGAGCTTGTCCCCCTCGAGGTAGGCCTCGACCACCTGGGTGGAACTGCCGCCCTTGAAATTTCCGGCATAGATCAGCGCCGGCGGCTGGTAGAGGGTATTGAGGCCGGCATTGCCGACGGCGTAATCGAGCCGGCCGTCGCCGTTGAAGTCCGCGCAGGCAAGCGAGGTCCACCAGCCCGTGCCGGCGGCGGCAAAACCCGCGGCTTGTGACCGGTCGGTGAAGCCCCGGCCCTGGTCGTTGTGGTAGTAGCACACGCCGCCCCATTCCAGCGCCAGCAGCAGGTCCGGCCAGCCGTCGGCATCCACGTCGCTCCACAGGGCGGACCGCACCAGGCCAACCTCGCGGAGGGTCGGGGCCAGCGTGTCGGTCACGTCCTCCAGGCGTCCTCCCGTGTTGCGCAGCAGCGCGCTGCGTGGCGGCTGCGGATACCGGCCGGGCAGCACGCGCGCGCCGAGGAACACATCGAGGCGGCCGTCGTGGTCAAAGTCCGCGGCGACCGCGGCGCCGACGCTGAGCGGCAGCGGCGGCAGGGCGTCGGGCTGGGGCGTGAAGCCGGCGCCGCTGTTGTGGTGCAGCACCGGTTGGAAGGCGGGCGAGCCGGCCGAGCGGTTTGCCCCGGCCTTGGTCTGGAGCAGATCAGGCAGCCCGTCGCCATCGCAGTCGAAGAGCAGGAGCGGGCCATCGTCCACGGGCGAGGCCGGCAGGCTTCCCGCGGACCCGAAACGACCGGCGGTCTGCAGCACGATCTGGGTGGGATGCCGGCCCGTGCCGCCGAGGACCAGGTCGGTCTGCCCGTCCTGATTGAGGTCGCCCAAGGCCAGTGCCGGCCCGAGGCGATCAAACCGGGTCGAGACCAGCGGCTGGTTCTCCAGGTCGAAACTCTCATCCGATTTCAGGTCCAGCCCGTGGGCCGAGCTGACCTCCACAAACTGGGCCCGGGGCGCAGGCGGGGGCGTCGCCGGACGCGCCGGGCCCGTGGGCTCGGTGATCGTGTAGCGCCGGTCGGCCGCGAGGCCGGTGAAACTCTGCCGGTGGCCGCTGGGCCACTCGACGGTGAGCGACTGGATGACGGTGTCTTCCCCCAGGCCGAAATGCAGGATCGGCTCGCTCGTCGAGAGGTAGCCGCGCGCCAGTTCGAGCTGGCGGACCTGGATGCCCTGCGCGGTCTCGATCGTCACCTTCGTACCGACCCCGAAGCGGTTGGAGACCGTGCCCTGCAGGCTGACCACCAGACGGTGCCCTTGGTCGCAGTCATTGCGCAGGACGGTGGGGTTGTCCTCGTGGTTCGCGATAATGACGTCCAGGTCGCCGTCACCGTCAAAGTCGCCGTAAGCCGCGCCGAAGCTCACCCCGGTCTGGTCCAGGCCCCATTTGGCGCCCACGGCCTCGAATTGCAGGTTCCCGGTGTTCCGGAAGGCCAGGTTTGCCTCCGCCAGCTTGGGGCTCGAGCGCATGATGCCCACGCGCTCGGCGGGGTTCTCCGCCAGGACCATGCGGTCGAGCAGGTCGACGTTCTGGTACTCGCGGATCATGCCGTTGGTGACGTGCAAATCCAGCCGGCCGTCGTTGTCGAGATCCTCGAAACGCACCGACCAGGTCCAGTCCGTCGCCGCCAGCCCGGCCAGGTAGGCGGCTTCCCGGCAGCGACCGGTCCCCATGTTGAGCAGGAGGACATTGCGGGAAGTTTGGGGCGGAGCCGCGGTGCCGGGATCCACCGCATTGGTCTTGAGCGTGCGCGAATACGCCATGCCCCGTTGATCCTTCTCGTGGGTGGTCGCCGCCATGTCCGCAACGAGGAGGTCGGGCCGGCCGTCGTTGTCGAGGTCGCCTTGGTCGGCCCCCATGGAGGAATACGGCATCAGCGGCACCACCTCGTTGATGACGTCGGTGAAGGTGCCGTTGCGGTTGTTGCGGTAGAGCTGGTCCGGGGCGGTGAAGTCATTCGCCACGTAGAGGTCGGGCCAGCCGTCGCCATTGTAGTCCCAGACGGCGGCGCCATGGGTGAGGTTCTCGCCCGCGATGCCGGCCGGGGCGGTGACGTTCTCAAAGGTGCCGTCGCCGCGGTTGTGAAAGAGGTAATCGGGCTGCCCGTTGGGCGCATTGGCCGAGTCGAGCAGGTTGGTCTGCACATACACATCCAGCCAGCCGTCGCGGTCGTAGTCGAAAAAGGTACCGATCCCGCTCGCGTCCACGATCGCGAGGCCGCGGGCCGCGGCCTCCTCCTTGAACGTCCCGTTTCCCTGGTTCATGAACAGCTGGTTCGGGGCTCCGAAGCGGCAGAGATACAGGTCCAGTTTCCCATCGTTGTTCACGTCCGCCCAGGCGGCACCCTGGGTCCAGTCGCCCCGGTCGGTCTTGTCGGCGTCACCGGCCAGTCCGGCCGCGACGGTGACATCTGCAAACTTCCACTGGCCGAGGTTGCGAAACAACCGGCAGGGGCCGGTCTTGCTCACGACGAACACGTCGGGCCGGCCGTCGTTGTCGTAGTCGGCCACCGCCACGCCCGTGCCCAGCGAGCCGTTCATCAATTCCGTGTAATGCCGGTTCCACATCTGGGGGTCCCCATAATGGTTGAAGCACCGGATGCCCGTCTGGTCGGGCGGCAGGGCGGTGAACATCGTCCGGCCCGGCGGCCCCGAGCGGGGTGCGAGCGGCGCCCCGCTGAGCCCGGGCTCGGCGGCCGGCAGCCATGACCCCATCCCGGCGACGAGCAGCGCGCAACCCGCCAGGCCGAGCGGAGGCCGGACACGGGCCGATCTGCCGGCACTTTCAGCCGGTTGCGCCGCTGCGGCCATCCCGCCCGGGCGCACGCCGGAGGTCTTGTCCGCGAAAGCGTTCATGGCGTCAGACAGGTTGCTCGGTCGGGCTGCGCGGTGGCCATCGGTGGGGAAGGGAGGGGCGGATTGCGGACGGGAAAAGGGCTGCGGGCGGTGAACTAGGAAGCCGGGAGCCATGGCGGCTGCGCAAGACCATAGTTTTGCCGGCGAACCTTCATCCGGCTGGTGCGCTGGGTGCAGCCACCGGCCTCACCGGCTCACTGTTGCAGCACCGAGAGGATTTCGCGGAAATTGCGGGCAGTGCCGGCCTGTCCGGCCAGCTCGGCCGCCTGCAATCCGGCAGTTAGCACCTGGCGCGCCTCGGCCACTCGTCCCGTGCGGGCGTAAGCCTGGCCGAGAAACAAGGCGGCCTGGGTGTTGGCCGGTTGCAGTCGGTGGTAGGCCTCCAGGTAAGGTACGGCTTCGGCGATCCGGTCCGTGATCAGGAGTTGCACGCCGAGACTGGCGTTCAGCTCCGGGTCGTCCGGCTGCAGGCTGAGGCCGGCACGGTAATGCCGCTCGGCCGAGGTCGCGTCGGTCTTTTCAACGGCCAGTCCCGCCTGCTGGTGCCAGCGGGCCACTATTTGCCGGACCCCAGGTTCGCCGGGGTTGGCCTTGAGCAAGGGGAGGAGATAAGCCCCGGCGGCCTCGGGTCGGCCCGCGTCCAGCTCGAACCGGCCCAGCAACAACAGGGCCTTGGGGTAGGTCGGCTGCATGCTCAGCGCGTGTTGCAGCGCCTGCACGGCTTCCGCCTTTTTCCCCTGTTCCAGCAGGCCCTGCGCCAGGGAGAAATCCGCCTCGGCGAATGACGGGTTCAATTCCAGCGCCCGCCGGTAGGCGTCGAGCGCCTCCGCCTTGTGCCCCTCGGCGCCGAGGAGTCGACCCAGGCTGTGGTGCAATTCGGCCGAACTCGGATGCCGGGCCAGACCGTCGTGCAAGGCTTGGCGGGCCTCGGCGCCGCGATCCAGCTTCTGGCAGGCCTCGCAGAGCTTGAGGTAGTGACCGGGGTTGGGGGCGACCACTTGGGCGAGGGCGATGCCCCGGGCCAAAATTTCGCGGGCGGGTTCGGCGGCACCCTGCATGAGCAGCAACTCGCCGAGCATCTGGTAGGCGAGGGGATCGCCCGGGCTGAGGGTGATGGCCTCCTCGAAGCGGGCCCGGCCCAGGTCCCCGCGCCCGGTTTGATAATCAATGACCCCCAGGTGGCAGAGACGCTTCGCCTCGTGGCAGTGTGCATTCACTTCCTCCATCCACGGGTCATCCGCCTCGTGGAAACGTCCGGCTTCGCGGCCGAGCCAGCGGTGCAGGTCGGCCAGATCCTCGCGGCCCGCCGCGGCCTGCAACTCGGCGTAGAGGTTCTGGGCGGCGGAAAACTTCGGGTGGTGCTGCAGGACTTGCTCCAGCTGGCGGCGCGCCTCGTCACTGTTGCCCCGGAACTGGGCGATCCGGGCCAGGCCGAGCGCGGCGTAGGGATCGTCCGGCAGCAGGCTGAGCCGGCGCCGGTAGTCGGCCTCCGCGGCGTCGTGGCGCCCGCTCTTGAACTTCATCTCGGCGAGCTGCAGCCAGGCCGTGGCGGCGGCGGGATCCGCGGCCACGGTGAGCTCGAGCTCCGCCTCGACCGCCGCCTGGTCCCCCGCCATGCGCAGCAGGTCCGCCAGGTAGTAGTGCCAGCGCGCCTCGTCCGGCTGTTCGCGGATCAGCTGCCGCCAGCAGGTCTCGGCCTCGCGGTGATATCCGTTGGCGTGGCAGAGGCGCCCCAGCTCCGCCAGGGCGGACAGCCGGCCGGTGGCCTCGGCCTCGGTCCAGGCCTTCGCCAGCAGGTCGTGCAACGTGGCATTGGGGGTGGCCGCCGGCATCGGCGGCAGCCCGGTCCGCATCCGCGCGATCCGGGCCTGGCGCAGCCAGATGTTCCCACCGGTGAGCACGAGGGCGGCCAGCGCCAGCATGAGCACCGCGGTGCGCCAGAGCTGGCGCCGGGGGGAGGGGGGCGAGGCGGCGGGCGGGTTCACTTGCGGCGCCAGAGGGTGATGTTGCTCAGATGTTCGTAGGGCGGAAATGCATGAAGCGCTCCGGTCACGATCTCCGGCACGCCGTCCCCGTCGAGGTCGCCGACCGCGGCGGTCATGAGCTTGATCGGGCTGTGGGCCAGCGGCACGGGGGTGAAGCCCTGATGGCCGTCATTGAGCCACGCCATGAGCGAGACGGCCTGCGGGTCCTCCCAGTCGGCGAAACCGCTCACCGCCACCAGGTCCGTGTAGCCATCGCCGTTCAGGTCGGCGGCGCACGGGGCGTAGGCACCGGGGAAATTGCCGACCCGGTGGAAGCGGAAGCCGCCCTGGCCGGTGTTCTCGAGCCACTGGATGCCGTGCCACGGCCGGTGGCCGCGCACGGCGTAGTCGAAGCCGTCGCCGTTGGTGTAGATGAGGTCGGGCCGGCCGTCGCGGTTCACGTCGGCCACGGCCAGCCCGCTGCTGCCGTAGTCCTCGTTGGTCGAGCCCCAGACGAGCGTGTCCTTGAAATCGCCGCCCGGGCCGGGATTGCGGAACAGGTGCACCTCCTCCCACTCCTGCGAGATGAGCGCGGCGAAGTCGGGCCGGCCGTCGCCGTCGAAGTCCGCCACCGGCGTGTGCACGGTGCCCGACTGCTGGTTGACGAGGTGGCTCGCAAACTGCCAGCCGCCCTGGTTCTCCATCCAGCGCACCTCCCCCTGGGCGTAGCCAAACTGGCCGACGACGAGATCGAGGCGGCCGTCGGCGTGCCCGGCAAGGTTGGCGCCCCGCACGTCGGTCACCCGCGCGGTGTGGTCGAGGAGCGTGTGCGGGCGGAAGGTACGGTTATCGAGATTCTCCAGCACCACGACGGAGCCGATGCGGTCGTTGTTGGGCATGATCTGGCCCATGCAGGCGACGAGCACGTCGAGCCGGCCGCTGCCCTGCACGTCGGCCGCCCAGACATTGGCGGGGGCGGGCAGATCCCGGGCGATGACCTGCTCGGTGAAAACCCCGCGCGGCGACTGCCGGATCCAGCGCACGGTGTTCGCGAAGCATTCGCTGTACAGCACGTCGGGCAGGCCGTCCTGGTCGAGGTCGGCGATCTGCAGGTTGGTGACGATCGGCCGGTCGTCCGGTCCGACGGGCGAGCCGATGGCGGTGGGTTCGTAGACCAGGGGCGGGAAAGCCGGTGCAGTTCCGGCGGAATTTCCCGGGGGCGGACGCGGGCTGGTGCGCGGGCTTTGGCCGAGCCAGAGCATTCCGCCCAGCAACGCCACCGCCAAGAGGGCGACAAGGGTGAGACGCACGAGACCGTTCATCGCAGAGTGTGGGTTCAGGGCTGCAGCTGCGCCCGGTATTCCTCGGGCAGCAGTCCGAGCGCGGTGGCGCGCAGGCCGGGCTGGGCAAATTCCAGGCGCAGGGCCTGAGCGAGCGTGAGCAGGCGGAAAAGCGTGACCGGGCCGAGCGAGCGCAGCCGTTCCAAGTCGGCCTCCTGCAGGCAAAACTCAGCCTGGGCGCGGGCCAGGTCGGTGCGCTTGGCCTGCGCCAGGACGACGGCGAGGTTGGCCCGGGTGGCCCACGGCAAGTCCTCGTCCCGTCCGTCGGCAATCGCCGGCAGGAGCTCCGGCAGGATGCGCGCGAGGGTGCGGCTTTCCCCGCGGGCCAGGGCAACCTGGGCCCGGGCGATCAGCGCACCCGCGTCGTTGGCGAAGGCCTGCTCCAGCGAGTCGCCCACGGCCGCGGCCAGTTGCAGGCGGCCGGTCTCCACGAAATACTCCGCCAGCCGGCTCAGGGCGACGGCATTTTCCTGCGGCTCGACCACCTCGAAGACCGCCAGCGAGTCATTCTCCAGGCCCGGGATGACCGGCATCTGGTAGGGCACGGGTCGCAGCCAGCGCGGGGGCAGCCACTGCCGCAGCAACGCGATCAGGGTGCGGTCGGGCGTTTGCGCGCCGAGCTTGGCGAATTGATCCAGTGTCTCGTCCCACGAGGGCAGGACCAGGTACTGGATGCCGCGCCGCTGCACGAGCGCCTGGGCCTCGTCCACCGAGGTGACACTGGCGAGGCGCACGGCCAGGGCGATGCCGTCCTGGTTGCCGGGATAAGGCGAGGCCACGACCCGCAGGCCGCCGTAGTAACAAAGCGAGGCGGACAGGGCCGGTGGCGCGAAGGCGATGGCCCCGGGCTCGGACCGCGCCGCCAGCCATTGGGCGAGATCCCGTTCAACCAGCGCCCGGGCGTCGGTGGGCGACATGCCGTCGCCCGTGCTCCGCCTCGGCCAGCTGACGATCAGGCTGGGCAGCAGCATGATCACGAGGGCCAACCGCATGCCCAGGCCGGTGAAATTGGCGGGTAGCCCGGCCAGCACCAGAACGAGCAGCCCCAAGAGGGACACATCAAGCAGGCCCCACCAGCGCAGTTGCCACGTGGCCAGACCGAGCAACACCGCGCTCGTGACCAAGCCCTGGGTGATGAGTGGCCGTTGGGAGGCATTCCGCCGCCAGGCCCATACGGCGGCCGCACCCAGCAGCAGTGGCAGCAGGACCGCCAGCAGGGGGAAGCTGAAGCCCTCACCGCGCAGCCAGCCCAACAGGTTGTCGGCGGCGGTGTGGGCGGATACGCCGGAGCCGGCGGGGCCGATGGCCGCCAGGGCGCCGCCGCGGTAAAGCAGCCACGCCACCACCGCCAGTGCGGCTCCGCCCAGCATCACGCTGCGCCATTGCTGGGCAGCTTTCATCCTGCCCCCAGAACGAGTTGCATGCCACACTGAGGCGAACCAGCCAAGCCACACCGCCCCCAACGCGACGAGTTCAGTGCCTGCATCCAGCCAAAACCCCAAGCCGGCGGCCGCACTCGCGGCGAGGAACCAGCCGAGGGCGGACCCAGCGCTGGCGGCCTGACGGCCGGCGAACAACAACAGCAGGCCGGTCAGGTTGGCTCCGAGAAAAAGTCCGTGATCGTCCGGTTGGCCCGCCCCGAAGGCGGCGGTGAAAGGGAAAAGGGTCGCGACGCCGACGGCCAGCAGGCCCCCGGTCGCCGGACCAAAACGCCCAGCGGCCAGCAGGCCCAGTCCGACGCACAGCAGGATGTGCAGGACAGGGTTGCCGAACAGGGCGGCGCGTTCAATCGCCTGCCCGCGATTTCCTCCCATGAGACTGGCGACCAGCCGCAGCCACCAGCGGTAGGGGGCCGCGCCATGCACGGCCCGGCCCGTGGGGGCGTTGTCGTAGTCAGCCTGCTTCACCGACCAGGTGCCCGTGGCGGCCATCTTCTGGGTATCCATGATCCAGGGCTGGCCGGGTGGATTCCGTTCCGGCAGGATCAGGTTGCGATTGCCGCGGACATAACCGGTCGGCGAACGGTCGTCGGGTTGTGCGCCGGTGACCTGCGAGCCCAGTTGCTCAATCTTGGCGGCTTGGCGTTGCCCGCCGCCCCAAACATAGGCCGCTGCGACCGCCACCAAAGCCAGCCAGGCGAGTGGAATGGGTCGGAGAAGGCGGTTCATCAGGTCGGGGCGTGATTGAGGCGAGAATACGCCCAGGGCGGAGGCAGTGGCAAGTGCTGTTCCCGGGGTCACGGGCCTTGACCCGTCCACGCGGGAAAGATTTCCTCGGCGGAAGAATCATGTGCCTGCCCCGAGCCGATTTTCCCCGTTCATGACCCCGCAGATTCGGAACGTTCTTTTGCGGGCTATGGTCCTGTGCGGGCTGTCCGGCCAGGCATGGGCGGCGGCGGGCCTGGAGGAAGCGGCGCTGGCCGTCCCGGCCGAGCGGCGTGGCGCCACGCTTTTCGCCCTGATGCCGGCTGGACGCACGGGGGTGGTGGCGGAAAACAACTACGCTGACCCGCGCATGTGGAAGGACCGTTTTCAGGAATTCAAATTCGGGGCGATGGGGACCGGCGTGGCGGTGGGGGACTATGACGGGGACGGGCGGCCGGACATCTTTGTGGTGAGCAAGACGGAGCAAAGCCGGTTGTTCCGGAACCTCGGCGGCTGGAAGTTCGCGGACGTGACCGCGCAGGCCGGCATCAACGAACCGGGCAAACCGGGGGCGTGGACGCAGGGCGCGGCCTTCGCCGACGTGAACAACGACGGGAAGCTGGACCTGTATCTCTGCCGCTTCGGTGCGCCGAACCAGTTGTTCATGAACCAGGGGAACGGGACGTTCAAGGAGGAGGCCGCAGCCCGGGGCTTGGCGGTGGTGGACGCCAGCGGGATGGGGGCGTTCTGCGACTACGACCGGGACGGCTGGCTGGATGTCTATGTGCAAACCAACCTGCTGGACGCGGTGAAGGCGCCGAACGGCCAGGCGGATTACCTGTTCCACAACCGGGGTGACGGCACGTTTGAGAACGTGACCGCGCGCGCCGGCATCCGCGGCGAAACGATGGGGCATTCGGCGGCTTGGTGGGACTATGATGGTGATGGCTGGCCCGACCTCTACGTCGCCAACGATTTTGCGACCCCGGACTCGCTCTACCGCAACAACCGCGACGGCACCTTCACCAACGTGCTCAACCAGGCGGTGACCCAGACTCCGCACTCCTCGATGGGGTCCGACCAGGGCGACGTGGACAACGACGGGCGGCTGGACCTGCTGGTCGCGGACATGGCGACCAGCACCCGCGAGAAGGACCAGCGCGGCACGGCGAAAATCCGGGCGCTGCTGGATTCGACCATCGAGCAACCCGGCACGGCCATGCAGTACATGCGCAGCATGCTTTATCTTGGCACGGGTACTGGCTGGTTGCGCGAGGGCGCCTACCTCGCCGGCGTGGCGGCGACGGACTGGACTTGGTCACCGCGGTTCGAGGATTTTGACAACGACGGCCGGCTCGACCTGTACGTCACCAACGGCATGGTCCGGGAACTGCACAATGCGGACATGGTGCAGGACATCTCCGCCAGCGAGAGCCTCGAAGCCGGGTTGCGCGTTGAGCAGGCCGCGCCGGTGTTCGCGGAGCGGAACCTGGCCTACCGGAACGAGGGGGACCTGCGGTTCCGGGAAGTGGGGGCGGAGTGGGGGCTGGACCAGGTTGGGGTGAGTTTCGGGGCGGCGACCGGGGACTTCGACGGCGACGGGGACCTCGACCTGGTGTACGGCAACTACCAGGCCGCCCCGACTCTGCTGCGCAACGACAGCAGCGGGCACCGCGTGATCGTCGCCCTACGGGGGACGAGTTCCAACCGCTTTGGCGTGGGGGCGACGGTGCGGATCGAAAGCGCCCTTGGGCAGCAGGTGCGCACGCTGGTGCTGGCCCGCGGCTATCTCTCGACCAGCGAGCCGGTGCTGCACTTCGGGCTGGGGGAGGACACCGTCATCAAGTCACTCACCGTCGAGTGGCCCAGCGGCCAGCGGCAGACCTTCGCCAATCTGGCCGTTGATCGGAAGCTGACCATCACTGAACCTAACGGACCGGCGACAACCGTTGCTCCTCCCAAACCGGCCGCGCGTTACGAACCTTTCCCCATCGATCTGCAGGCGCACGAACAGCTGGAAAGCGACGCCAACCCCCAGGCCCTCGTCCCCGAGCGTTTCGACCGGCGCGGCCCGGCGTTGGCCGTTGGTGACCTGAACGGCGATGGTCGCGAGGAACTCCTGCTCGGCGGCACAACCAAGGACCCGCTCAAGGGTTTCATGGCCGACTCCCTCGACGACGGTCCTTTGCTGGTCTTCGAGGCCAACGGCGACAGCCGGCCCGACCTGCTCCAGACCAAGGCCGGCACCAGCCGTCCCTTCGGCCCCGACTATCAACCCAAGCTGCACTTGGGCACGTCCAACGGTTTCACGCCCGCTCCGCTGCCAGCCGTGCCCCAGAGCACCGGTGCCGTGGCGGCCGCGGACTTCGATCGTGATGGCGACCTTGATGTCTTCCTCGGTGCCCGGGTGTTGCCCGGCAAATATCCGCTGTCACCCCGCAGTTCGCTGCTCCGCAACAACGCCGGCTCGTTCACCGAGCTGACACTTCCGCAGAACGGGGAGTTGGGCCTCGTCACCTCGGCCCTCTGGTCCGACCTCGACCTGGACGGTTGGCCGGACCTGATCGTCGCCCTCGAATGGGGCCATGTCCTCTACCTTCACAACGACGAGGGCCGGGGCTTCACTGATCGGTCCGCCGCCCACGGCTTCACCGCCACCGGCTTCTGGAGTTCGCTGGCGACCGCCGATTTCAACCAGGACGGACGTCCCGACTACGCCGTCGGCAACCTCGGGTTGAACACGCCCTACCGCTCCGGCCCCGCGATCCTCTATTACGGTCGCTTCGGCGACGGCGGTCCGCCGCAGCTCATCGAGACCCTCGAGGAGAACAACCAGCTTTATCCCCGCCGTTCGCGCAATGAACTCGGCGCCCGCATCCCCGGGCTGCTTCGCCGTTATCCGCGCCACAACGATTACGCCAAGGCAACCCTGCCGGAGATCCTTGGCGAGGCCCGCCTCGCCCATGCCCAGCGTTTCGATGCCAGCGAACTGCGCAGCGGCGTCTACCTGAGCCAACCCGATGGCCGCTATCGCTTCGAGCCCATGCCCTGGCCGGCCCAACTGGCCCCCGTCGAGGGCCTCGTCGCCCTCGATCACAATGGTGATGGTCGCCCCGATCTCGCACTGGTGCAGAACTCGTACGCGGCGACGCCGTCCCTCGGCCGCTTCACCGGCGGACTCGGACTCATCCTCACCAATGACGGTCAGGGTCGCTTCACCGCCCTTGATCCCGCGGCCAGCGGCCTGATCGTGCCCGGGGACGCGAAGGCGCTCGTGATCACCGATCTCGATCAGGATGGCTGGCCCGACCTCGTCGCCAGCCGCAACGACCAGCCCGCACTGGCCTTCCGCCACCGCGGCCTGCCCGGTCAGCGGCCCCTGCGCGTGAACCTGCAGGGACCGGCCGGCAATCCCACGTCCGTCGGGGCCAGGCTCACGCTCACTCTGGCCGACGGGTCCACGCAGACGACGGTCGTTGCCGCCGGCTCGGGTTATTACAGCCAGTCCTCGCCGGCGTCCTTCTTCAATTATCCGTCCGCCCAGCCCCCGCGACTCCTCACCATTGTCTGGCCCGACGGCGCGACCACCACGCACCCCTTCACCTCACCACCACCGTCCGGGCTGACCATCTCAGTCGGGACCCATTGAGCTGTCTCCACCAAGTTCCATGAGCCACTTCGCCAGATTCCGTCGTCCAGGCCAACCGGGCCGGTGGCTGCTGGCGCTCGGACTGGCTGGCCAGCTGTGGGCGGCGGCGGGCCTGGAGGAAACGGTGCTGGCCGTCCCGACCGAGCGGCGTGGCGCCACGCTGTTTGCGTCGATGCCTACCGAGCGGACCGGCGTGGTGACGGAAAACAGCTTTTCTGATCCGCGCATGTGGACCGACCACTATCAGGAGCTGATCTACGGCGGCATGGGGACCGGCGTGGCGGTGGGGGACTATGACGGGGACGGGCGGCCGGACATCTTTGTGGTGAGCAAGACGGAGCAAAGCCGGTTGTTCCGGAACCTCGGCGGCTGGAAGTTCGCGGACGTGACCGCGCAGGCCGGCATCAACGAGCCGGGCAAGCCGGGGGCGTGGACGCAGGGCGCGGCCTTCGCCGACGTGAACAACGACGGGAAGCTCGACCTGTATCTCTGCCGTTATGGCGCCCCGAACCAACTGTACATGAACCAGGGAAACGGGACGTTCAAGGAGGAGGCCGCAGCCCGGGGCCTGGCGGTGGTGGACGCCAGCGGGATGGGAGCGTTCTGCGACTACGACCGGGACGGCTGGCTGGATGTCTATGTGCAGACCAACCTGCTGGATGCGGTGAAGGCGCCGAACGGCCAGGCGGATTACCTGTTCCACAACCGGGGTGACGGCACGTTTGAGAACGTGACCGCACGCGCCGGCATCCGCGGCGAGGGGATGGGACACTCGCTGGTCTGGTGGGATCAGGATGGGGACGGCTGGCCGGATCTCTACGTGGGCAACGATTACTCCACCCCCGATGTGCTCTACCACAACAACCACGACGGCACCTTCACCGACGTGCTCAACCGGGTCGTGCCGCGCACGCCCTATTATTCCATGGGCTCGGATCTCGGGGATGTGGACAACGACGGGCATCTGGACCTGCTGGTGGCGGACATGGCGGCGACCACGCACGAGAAGGATCAGCGCGGCATGGCCGGTTCGCGCGCAAGGGCCCAGACTTATCCCGACGATCCGGCCCTCGCCCCGCCGCTGATGCACAACGCGCTCTATCTCAGCACGGGCACCGGCCGGATGCGCGAGGGGGCCTTTCTCGCTGGTCTGGCGGCGACCGACTGGACCTGGTCCGTGCGATTCGAGGATTTCGACAACGACGGCCGGCTCGACCTGCATTTCGCCAACGGCATGGTCCGGGAATACCACAACGCCGAAATGCTGGACCGCATCATGGCGTTGGAGAATCCCGCGGACGCGCGCCGGGCGATGCAGGCCGCGCCGGTGTTTGCGGAGCGGAACCTGGCCTACCGGAACGAGGGAGACCTGCGGTTCCGGGAAGTGGGGGCGGAGTGGGGGCTGGACCAGGTCGGGGTGAGTTTCGGGGCGGCGACCGGGGACTTCGACGGCGACGGGGACCTCGACCTGGTGTATGGCAACTATCAGGCCGCCCCGACCCTGCTGCGCAACGACAGCAGCGGGCACCGCTTGATCGTCGCCCTGCGCGGGACGAGTTCCAACCGCTTTGGTGTGGGGGCGACGGTGCGGATCGAGAGCGCCCTCGGACCGCAGGTGCGCACGCTGGTGCTGGCCCGCGGCTATCTCTCGACCAGCGAACCGGTGCTGCACTTCGGGCTGGGGGAGGACACCGTCATCAGATCACTCACTGTTGAGTGGCCCAGCGGCCAGCGGCAGACCTTCGCCAACGTGGCCGTTGATCGGAAGCTCACGATCACCGAACCCGCCGGCCCGGCGGCGCAGCCTGTGCCGACTGCGCACAACACCCGGTTTGTTGCCACGACTCTCGATCTGCAGGCGCGCGAACAGCTCGAACCGGAAAGTGCACCGCAAGCCTTCCTGCCCGTGCGCTTTGACCGGCGCGGCCCGGCGCTGGCCGTTGGTGACCTGAACGGCGATGGTCGCGAGGAACTCCTGCTCGGCGGCACCACGGCCACTGCGCTTCAGGCCCGGCCGCTCACCCTGTCACCCGACAGCCTCGACGACGGTCCCCTGCTGGTCTTCGAGGCCGATGGTGACGGCCGGCCCGACCTGCTCCAGACCAAGGCCGGCACCAGCCGGCCCATGGGCCCGGACTACCAACCCAGACTGCATCTCAACCGACCCTCCGGTTTCGTCGCGGGCGATCTGCCCGCAGTTCCCTTGAGCGCCGGCGCTGCCGTCACCGCGGACTTCGACCACGATGGCGACCTTGACCTCTTCCTCGGCGCCCGGGTGGAGCCCGGGCGCTATCCGCTTGCCCCGCGCAGTGTCCTGCTGCGCAACACCGGGGGCCGCTTCGAGGATGTTTCCAGCCTGCTGCCCGCCGCCGGCACCCTGGGTTTGGTGACGTCGGCGCTCTGGAGTGATGTGGACCGGGACGGTTGGCCGGACCTGATCGTCGCTCTCGAATGGGGGCATGTCCTCTACCTCCACAACGACTCCGGCCGCGGTTTCACTGATTTCTCCGATCGCGCCGGGTTTACCGCGGCGGGCACCGGGTGGTGGAGTTCGCTGGCGACCGCCGATTTCAACCAGGACGGACGTCCCGACTACGCCGTCGGCAACCTCGGCCTCAACACACCTTACCACGCGAGCCCCACCGAACCGGCGCTGTTGTTCCATGGCCGTTTTGGCGACGGGGGTCCGCCTTTGTTGATCGAAGCCTATTACGAGAAGGGGAAACTTTATCCCCGTCGCCCCCGCAACGAGCTCGCAGCCAAGATCCCCGGCCTGCTGCGACGCTACCCCCGCAACGACGACTTTGCGAAGGCGACCCTGCCGGACATCCTCGGCGAGGCGCGCCTCGCGCGGGCCCAGCGCTTCGCGATCACGGAACTGCAAAGCGGGGTCTTCCTCAGCCAGCCCGACGGCACCTACCGCTTCACGGCCCTGCCGCGCCTCACGCAGCTGGCCCCGATCCAAGGCTTGGTGGCGGGCGACTTCGACGGTGATGGTCATCCCGACCTCGCCGCCGTGCAGAACAGCCATGCCCCGGCGCCCTTCCTCGGCCGCTTCGCCGGCGGTCTGGGCCAGATGTTGACGGGCGACGGGCGAGGCGGCTTCACGGCGGTGCCCCCGGAGCAAAGCGGCCTGGTCGTGCCCGGGGACGCAAAGGCACTGGTGATCACCGATCTCGACCAGGACGGCTGGCCCGACCTCGTCGCCAGCCGCAACGACCAGCCTGCGCTGGCCTTCCACAACCGGGGCCGGGACGGATATCACGCGTTTCGTGTTTTGCTCCAAGGGACATCCGGCAACCCCACGGCCGTCGGCGCCCGGTTGATCCTCACGTTGGCTGACGGCTCCTCGCAGAGCGCGGAGATCACCGCCGGTTCCGGCTATTACAGCCAGTCCACATCCGCGGCCTTCTTCAGCCACCCGGCCGCGCAATCCCCGCGCAACCTCACCATCACCTGGCCCAACGGCACCACCACGGAGCACGTCCAGTCTAATGGGAGCACCAGCCTGACCATTGTCGCGCCACGGTGAGCGTGGGAGAACCTCATTTCCCCTTCCCATGAAAAAGACCGGATTAGCCCTGTGCCTCCTGCTCGCCAACGCCGCCTACCTCCCTGCCGAGGATGCCCCCAAGCCCGCGCCGGGTATCGAGGGGACCACGTTGATGGTTGACCTGCGGGCGGAATTGCCGGGCCTGTTCGCCTATTCCTCCTGGGAGGGCAAGTACACCCAGACCAAAAGCGGCCTCGCCATCCTCGGGGGCAAGGGCGCCCAGGGCAACGGCGGGGTGGGCCGCGAAATCTCGCCGGCCATGGACCTCAGCTCGGTGACCTTTGTCGAGGTCGCGCTCGGCACCATCCCGGGCAATGAGGTGCCGCAGGTGACCATCGCCTTGAATGACGCCGACGGCACCCAGTACACCGCGCGGGTGCTGGTGGAGCAGTTGGTCCCGGGCCAGCCCGTGTGGCTCCGGGCGCGGCGGGATGATTTCAAGTTGAACGGCATCGAGCCCGGCCGCGATCCGGCCATGGACTGGAGCAAGGTGGTGCGCTGGCACCTGCAGGGCGACTGGACGACCAAGAAGCCGATGTCGGTGATCTTTGTCGCGCTGCGCGTGCGGCGCTGAGCGCGCTCAGGGCGGGGCGCGGCCGAACTGCTCGCGGTAGGAGCTGACGAGTTTCTGCACCTGCTCGCGGGGCACGCGGGGCTGCGCGCGCACCGCGGCAAGGCAGCGCTGCGCCTCGGCCTCGTCGCCCGTGATGATGGCATTGAAGGCGAGCACGCTCAGCGCCATCGGGTGGCCGGGCTCGGCCTCGAGCGCGCGGCGCATCTCGGCCATGCCCTCGGCGTTCCGCTGCTGGCGGATGTAGAGGTTCCCGAGATCGAGGTAGGCGTCGGGCTCGTTCGGGCGCAGCCGGATGGAGGCCTGGAATTCCGCGATGGCCTCGCCGATCCGGCCGGCCTGCTGCAGGGTGCGCGCGTACTGCAGGTGCAGGCCGGGCGACTGCGGGCAGTTCTTGAGGCCCTGCGCGAGCGTGCGCTCGGCGGCGACGGCCTCGCCGAGCCGAGCCTGCAGGCTGCTCAAGTGCGCCCAGCCGTCGGAAAAATCCGGCGACAATTCCGTGCAGAGCCGCAGCGGCCCGATCGCGCCCGCCAGGTCGCCGAGTTCCACCAGCAGGGTGCCGTATTGGAAACGCACCGACACGTCCTCGGGCGCGACCTCGATCGCGCGCTCCAGGAGCCGTCGCGCGGTGGCTGGATCGCCGTTCCGGGCCGTGGTGCCGGCGGCGAGCGAAAGGCGGTAGGGGTCGAGGCAGTCCTCGATGAGCCCGTCGAGCCACGGGTCGGCCGCGTCGCGGTAGGCGCCGGAGGCCTTGGCCATGCCCCGGATGTCGGTGGCCCGCTGGTTGAGGCCCATCCGCTCGTAGAGGCTCACGATGAGGTCGTAGCCGAGGGTGTAGTTGGTCTTGCTGACCACCTGCTCGAGCCGCGGCCGGGCCTGCTCCCAGCGGCCGGCCGCCAGGTCCAGTCGCGCCAGCCCGAGGAGCGCGTAGGGGTTCTCGGCGTCGAGCTTGAGCACCGCCTCATAGGCGGCCGCCGCCTCCTGCGGGCGGTTGACCTTGAGCAGGCTGTCGCCGCTGCGCAATGGCGCGGGCAGGTAATCCGGCGCGAGTTCGCGCACCTTGCGCCAGAGTTCCAGGGCGGGCTCAATCTCGCCGTAGCCGGCCAGGATGTTGGCCAGCAGGTGCGGCCAGCGCGGCTCGGCCGGCTCGATCTGCTCCAGGCCCTCGTAGCAATGCCGCGCTTCCTCCAGAAATCCGTTGGCGTGATACACGCGGCTGAGCGCGGCGAAACCCTTGGCGGCACCCAGGCGGCTGCGGGCGCGGGCATCGGCCTGCACGACGCGTTCGCGCAACGCCGCCGGAGCCGAGCTGAGGTCGGGCAGGGCGGGAAGCAAGGCGGCGACCCGGCTTTGCGCCTGGCCCGCCCGCCACCACCACGCGCCGCCGCCCGCCGCCACCAGCGCGGTGCAGGCGAGCAGGATGAGGAGGGAGCGCCGTTTCATGGCTTGGATTCGCGCCGCCACAGGGTGATGCGGCTCAGGGCGTCGTAGGGCGGATAGATGTAAAAGCCGCCGGTGGCGAGGGAGGGCCGGCCGGTGCCGTCGAAGTCACCCGTGGCGAGCGTGATCAGGTCCTTGGGCGTGCGCGCGAGCACGATCGGCTCGAAGTACATGTGGCCGTCGTTGCGAAACCACATCAGCGAGACGACATTCCGGTTCTTGTTGTTCCAGTCGGCGTAGGCGGCGACCGCCACGATGTCGGTCGCGCCGTCCCCATCGAGGTCCACCACCTGCGGGCTGTAGGCCCCGGGCAGCGAGCCGATGCGGTGGTGGCGGAAATTGCCGTCGCCGGTGTTTTCCAACCATTGGACACCGTGCCAGGGCCGCGGGCCGGGGGTGGCGGCGGGGCCGAACCCGTCCCCGTTGGTGAAGATGACGTCGGGCCGGCCGTCGCGGTTCAGGTCCGACACGACCAGGCCGCTGCTGCCGTAGTCCTCGTTGGTGGAACCGAAGATGATCTTGGAGGTGAAGTTGCCCTTGCCGTCGTTCAGGAACAGGTGGACCTCCTCCCATTGCTGCGACATGAGCGCGACAATGTCGGTTTTGAAATCGCCGTTGAAGTCCGCGATGACGACATTGATGGCCCCGGACAATTCCAGCAGCACATGGCGGCGGTACTGCCAGGGAACCCCGGTCGCCTCCAGCCAGCTGATCTCGCCCTGGTCGTAGCCGAACTGGCCGAGCGCCAGGTCCATCCGCCCGTCGCCGTTCAGGTCCGCGGCGCGGACATCGGTCACGCGCGAGGTTTTGTCGAGCACCAGGTGCGGGGTGAATTTCTGGTGGCCGTCGTTCTCCAGGATGAAAACGCTGCCGATGAGGTCGTTGTTCGGAAAGACGACGGACATGCTCCCCACCAGCACATCGAGGTCGCCATCGCCGTCCATGTCGGCGGTTTCCACGTGCACGGGCGCCCGCATGTCGCCGGCCAGCACGATCTCCTCAAAACTCCCGGGGGCGGTCTGTCGCAGCCAGACCACGGTGTTTTCCTTGGCCTCGCAGAAGAGCAGGTCCATCTTGCCGTCCTGATCCAGGTCGGACGCCACGACGTGGGCAATCCAGGGCGGCTGCCCGATGGGTGCGCCGATCGGGTGGGGCGTGAGCAGGTTGGTCTCCTCCCGGAGCGGGCGCCGGGCCGCGCTCGTCACCGGCGCGGAAACCTTGCGCTCGCAGCCCGCGGTCAGGCAGAGCAGGCCGGCCAGCAGGGCGAAACCCCAACCCGCCAGCCGCCGACAATCGTGCCGGACGAAGCAACGGTCTGCAGGCAAAAGCGGCGATGGGTGCATCACGAATATATCAGATTGAAACACCCCCCTATGCGGTCAAAGGCAATTTGCTGTGCGCTTCTAGCCATTAGCGATTCTCGCATCTGGATGAGATTCGTTGCAGTTACCCAGGCGGTTGAAAAACCTTCCAGACAGGTGTTGGGATCCAGCAGAACCGTGGGTCATCAGCCACCGCGCCAGGCGATCAATCCTGTTGATCGCAGATGAATCCGCTCATTTTCCCGCCTCGTTCAGATCCCACATTAAGCGCGCACGCGGCCCGGATAGAGCCGAAAAAAGCTACTGTTAGACTAGAGGGCATTTTGATTTCAGGTCCTTGCCGCCCTTTCATTAGCCAGTGCGAAAGCACAAGATAGAGTCTCTGGGTTAGGGACTTCTTTCTACCTGCTGTCCTTAGGGGGACAGCAGGTTTTTTATTCCCGGCACCCAACGGGCGGACAGGGCTAGGCCTTCGGTATTTTCGTGCGGGCGAACCATTAGGCCAAAACTGCTCAACAGTTGAACTGGAGGGCCGTTGTTCGCGGGGGAACGCCGTACAACTGTGCACCAGTTACCCCCTGTCTAGTTCTCCACCCCCACGAGCAGAACCTAGGCGGATTTCCTCACACCCCTGATCCGACCATGAAATACCTAAGCAGAAATCTGATCGCACTGGCCGCCCTGGCTGGTGCTTGGCCTCTGGCTGCCCAAACCACCACGACCCCGCCGGCCGCTCCCGCAAAAGAGGAGACGGAGGAGGTCTTGGTGCTCTCCCCCTTCGAAGTGAATGCCGAGGAGGATTCCGGCTACATTGCGACCCAGACGCTCGCCGGCACCCGCATCCGCACCGATCTCAAGGACGTCGCGTCCGCCATCTCGGTCATCACGAAGGAATTCATGGTGGACATCGGGGCGACCGACAACTCCACCCTGCTCCAATACACGACGAACGCCGAGGTGGCCGGCACCCGCGGCACCTACGCCGGCCTGGGCAACGGCACCAGTGTCGATGAAACGGGCAACCTGCGCGCCCCGGGCGGAGCCCAGCGCGTCCGCGGCCTCGCCTCCGCCGACAACACCCGCGACTTCTTCGTCACGGACATCCCGTGGGATTCCTACAATGTGGAGCGCATCGACATCCAGCGCGGCCCGAACTCGATCCTGTTCGGTCTCGGCAGCCCGGCCGGCATCGTCAACGCCTCGATGAACGGGGCCGGTTTCCGCAACCGGGGCAGTGCGGAATACCGCTTCGGCTCCTACGGCAGCCAGCGCGTCTCACTCGACGTGAACCAGGTCCTGATCAAGGATATGCTTTCCCTCCGCTTCGACGGCCTGTTCAACCGCGAACGTTTCCAGCAGGATCCCGCCCACCAGAACGACAAGCGCATCTTCGGGGCGCTGCGCTTCGACCCGCAGCTCTTCAAGGATCCGTCGTATCACACCAGCATCAAGGTCAAGTATGAGAATGGCGACATCCGGGCCAACCGTCCGCGCATCATCCCGCCGCAGGACAGCATCACGCCGTGGTTCCGCCCGATCAACCTGGATCCCAACAACCTGATGGGCGGCATGGGCAAACTGGCCGCCGTCAACGGCTATCAGGTCGGCTCTGCCGCCACCGCAACCTTCAGCCCCTGGTCGGGCGGGGTCGTCAACCAGCAGCAGCCGGTGTGGTTCGTGGACGGGGCCAGCGCCCAGCTCTACCGGATCTATGGCGGGTTCGTGAACACGGGCGCGCTGAATGCCGCCGGGGTGCCCCAGGGCGCCGGTACCAATCTCACCGGCCAGCGCTACGCCGACGTCTTTACCGCACTCGGCAGCTTCAACGGGTACGCTAACAACGCGCGCCTGACCAACTACCAGTACGGCCAGTACCGCAATATGTCGCTGCAGGATCCGACGGTCTTCGACTTCTACAACCAGCTCATCGACGGCCCGAACAAGAACGAGTGGGAGGGGTGGGATGCATACAACATCGACCTGAGCCAGACCGCCTTTGACGACCGGTTCGGCGTGCAGCTCACCTACGACCGCCAGAAATACAATCGCGGCGGCCAGGCGCTGCTCGGCAATCCGACCCTCAACATCGACATCCTGCAGAACTTCCAAGACTACGTGGTCGGGCCGACCAACGCCAGCAATGCCAGTGTGGCCAATCCGAACTTCGGCCGGCCCTTCGTCACCGGCGGCCCGGGCCGCGGCAACTCCTACACCAGCGACCGCAAGTATCTCCGTGGCTCGATCTTTGGCGAGGTGCGCGTGAAGGATCTCCTCAACAGCGAATTCCTGGTCAAGCTGCTGGGCAAACACCGCTTCAACGGCGTCTACAGCAACGAAAAGTACCTCACCGAGAACCGCTCGTGGCAGATGTATGCCAACTCCGCGGCCTATGCGGCCTTCAAGCTCCAGGGCAATCCCGACGGCATCATCAACCTGCCCCCGACGGCGGTCATTTACCTCGGGTCGACGCTGAAGGACGCGGCCTCATCGGCCAATGCCAATATCCCCGGCATCGGCTCCAGCGTGACGCTGCAGGATGGCAACATCTACCAGTTTGAATCCACCTGGAAAAATCCGACGGGGGTGAACTTTGCCGACCCGTGGAACGTGCCGACCAACCTGCAGCCCTTCTTCAACGGGGCGCCCGTGATCAACCCGGCCACCGGCCTGCCCTATGCGCAACTGACGCAGGTCTCCAATCCCGCCAACTATGTCGGCTGGAACAGCAACTTCCACAACACCCTGTTGCGCTATGACAATGGCGCCGACCTGAGCCTGCTCACCGCGGCCTCCAAGAGCATGCGGCAGACCAAGTCCTATGCCGGTTCCTGGCAGGGCTTCCTGTGGAATGACGCCATCGTGGCCACCATGGGCTGGCGCTTTGACGAGGTGAAGAGCAAGAGCGTGTCCGCCTTGCCCTTGTCCGGTTCCGCCGCCCGCGGCGCGCTCAACCTGGCCTCCAATGTCTACAAGCTGCCCGACGCGTTCCCCACGAGCCAGATCTTCAAGGATCACTCGACGGCGGGTGGCGTCGTCGTGCACCTGAACAAGCTCTTCGGCGACAAGGACCCGCTGCCGCTCAACGTCAGCCTGACCTACAACAAGTCGAACAACTTCCAGGTCACGGACCTGCGCCGGGACATCTACGGCAGCTCGATCCCGAACCCAACCGGGGCGACGAAGGACTACGGCGTGCTGCTCTCCACGAAGGACGGCAAGTACTCCTTCCGCGCCGTGAAATATGAGACCAACCTGACCGGTGTGAACACGCCGCTCGATAACAGCGGCATCTACGGCACCATCCGGGACTCCCTGAACTGGCGCAACATCAAGACCTACTACATGTCGGCCTATGCCTGGAACACCGCCGGCCAGACAAACCTCAATCACTACACCGGCCAGCGGTACCTGTGGGACGCGGTCTATATTGGTGCGAACGGACGACCGGTCGCTTCTGGTGTCTCCACCACGCCCCCGGCCGGATCCACCTTGGAAACGCAGGCGCAGGCGGATGCCCGCCGCGATGCCGCGATCAGCGCGATCAATGCCATGCAGACCTGGCTCGCGGCCAAGGGCTACTTCACGGCGTGGAACTACGGCCCCGGACCGACAACGCCGGCGGCGTTGCAGACCCGCGGCCAGTATGAAACCAGCCCCATCCAACCCGACCCGGCGAGCGTCTATGACTATCGCACGGCGCCGCTCCTGCAGGGCTTCGCGGTGACCGCCGACACGCAGTCGAAGGGTTACGAGTTCGAGTTCACGGCCAACCCGACCAAGAACTGGCGCATCCTGTTCAACGCCTCCAAGACCACGGCCGTTCGCAGCAACGTCGGCGGCCCGGTGCTCGATGAATTGGTCAGCTACATGGATACGCTGATGGCCGGGCCCGCCGGTGATCTAGTTCGCTTCAACTCGGACTACTCCTTCTCGAACGAGTTGCGCCAGGCCTGGATGCCGTGGCGCGGCCAGTACACGCTCCTGAAGCTCCAGGAGAACACTGCCGCCTCCGAACTGCGCAAGTGGCGCTACAACGTCGTGACCAACTACACGTTCTCGAGCGGTTTCCTCAAGAATGTCGGCGTCGGCGCCAGCTACCGCTGGCAGGACAAGGTCGTCATCGGCTATCCGGTTGTCCCCGGCACCGGCGGCCTGGCCAGCTTCGACCTGACCAAGCCCTATTATGGGCCGTCGGAAGGCTCCCTCGACTTCTGGGCGAGCTACAGCCGCAAGCTCACCGAGAAGATCGACTGGAAGATCCAGCTGAACGTCCGCAATGTCGGCCAGGGCAACGACCTCATCCCGATCTCGGTCGAGCCCGATGGGCGCACCTGGGCCTCGGCCCGCATCGCCCCGACGCAGGAATGGTTCGTGACGAATACCTTTAGCTTTTAAGGGGTGAACGGAGTCCGGTCCCCATTCATAGGGGGACCGGACCATCCGTTTCGAACGTCCATCATTTCTTTCGCAAGGGCCCGCAGCAACGGCAGCGGGCCTTTTTCTTTCCCCCTCTCCGCCACGGCAGACCGGGACTCGCGTCCCGCGCCGTAGCCGCCATACTCAGCTTCATCCCATGATGAAATCCATCCCCGGCCTGTTCGCGCTCGTGTTTGCCACCGGTCTGCTTGCGCAAACCACCGGGGCTCCATCCGCCGCCATCGCCCTGTCGCCGCGGGAGCGGCTGCCGCTCAACGACGACTGGAGGTTCCAGAAGGACGATCCACCGGGCAACACCGTCAGCCTGCTCTACGAGGTGCGGCCCGAGGTGAGGGGCGCCCGCGACGACAAGGTGGCCGACGCCCGGCCCGAGGAGGCTGCGGAGCGGGCCGCGACCAATCAGTCCGTGCTCAAGGCGTGGATTTTGCCGACGGGAAATGCGTTCATCAAGGACCCCGCGCGCCGCTTCCTGCGCCCGGCCGGTGATCCCGGCGGCGAGGTCGCCTACGTCCGGCGGGATTTCGACGACCGCGGCTGGCAACGCGTCACGCTGCCGCACGACTGGGCGATCGCGGGCCCCTTTATCGTCAAGGGAGACCATGGCGGCATGGGCCGGCTGCCGAGCTGGGGCATTGGCTGGTACCGCAGGAAGCTGGACCTCCCGCCCAGTGACGCGGGGAAGTCCGTCTATTTGGAAATCGACGGCGCGATGTCCTACGCGACCGTGTGGCTGAACGGCCATCTCGTCGGCGGCTGGCCTTACGGCTACTCCTCCTGGCAGGTCGACCTGACACCGTACCTGCAATTCGGCGGGGAGAACCAGCTGGCGATCCGCCTGGACAATCCTCCGAATTCCTCGCGCTGGTATCCCGGTGGTGGCATCTACCGCAACGTGTGGCTGACAAAAACCTCGCCGGTCCACCTCGGCCAGTGGGGGACGCAGGTGACGACGCGTGACGTTACCGCCCATGCGGCCACGATCGACCTCGCGGTGACCATCGCCAATGATTCGAAGAGCACGGCAACCGTCAAAGTCGCCACGCAGATCTACGCGCTGGACGCGAACGGCAGCCGGACCGGCGGGGCGGTGGCCTCGATCCAGCCGGTGGAGGTCGCCGTCGCCGCGCAGGCCAGCGCCCTGGCCAGCGGTTCCGTCACGCTTGCCCAGCCCAAGCTTTGGGGACCGCCCCCGTCGCAGGCCCCGAACCGCTACGTCGCGGTGACGACCGTCTGGCAGGCCGGCCGGGTGGTTGATACCTATGAGACCCGCTTCGGCATCCGTGCGGTGCACTTCGATCCCGATCGCGGGCTGCTCATCAACGTCGAGCCCATCGCCCTCCGCGGGGTCAACAATCACCACGACCTCGGTGCGCTGGGCGCCGCGTTCAACGTGCGGGCGGCGCAGCGCCAGCTGGAGTTGCTGCGTGAGATGGGCTGCAACGCGCTCCGCCTGAGCCACAATCCGCCCGCCCCCGAGTTGCTCGAGTTGGCGGACCAAATGGGCTTCCTGGTGATGGACGAGGCGTTCGATGTCTGGGAACAGAAAAAGACACCGCTCGATTTCCATCTGATCTTCCCGGACTGGCACGAGCAGGACCTGCGCGCGCTTGTCCGCCGCGACCGCAACCATCCCTCGGTGGTCCTGTGGAGCGTCGGCAACGAGGTGGGCGAGCAGTACACCGGGGCCACCGGTGCCGCGATCGCCCGGCGGTTATGCGACATCGTTCGCGAGGAGGATCCCACGCGTCTCGTGACCTGCGCAATGAACTGGGCCAAGCCGGACATGCCTTTGCCGGCCGTGCTCGACGTGATCAGCCTGAACTACCAGGGCGAGGGCATCCGGCAGGAACCGGAATTCGAGGGGACGGAGCGCATCCGCACGGCCCCGCAATATGACGCCTACCGGGAAGAATTCCCGCAGAAACCCATCCTCAGCAGCGAAACCGCATCGGCCTTCAGCACCCGCGGCACCTACCTGTTTCCCGTGTCGAAGGAGCTGAGCGCCCCGGTGCGCGACGGTCGCGGCGGTGATTCGAAGAACCATTACGTGACCGCCTACGAGCTTCACGCGGTCGACTTCGGTTCCTCGGTGGACAAGGTCTTCGGTTCCCTTGCGCGGCATCCGTTCGTGGCCGGCGAGTTTGTCTGGACCGGTTGGGACCACTTGGGCGAGCCGACGCCGTATTATACCTCCCGCAGTTCCTACTCGGGGATCATCGACCTGGCCGGGTTCAAGAAGGATCGGTTTTACCTCTATCAGGCGCACTGGCGGCCAGAGTTGCCCATGGCGCACCTTCTGCCGCACTGGACCTGGCCGGAACGCGTCGGGCAGGTGACGCCGGTGCACGTGTTCACGTCGGGTGACGAGGCCGAGCTGTTCCTCAACGGGCGGTCCCTCGGCCGGAAGACCAAGGGCGCGTATGAATACCGACTGCGCTGGGACGAGGCGGTGTATGAGCCCGGCACGCTGGAAGTGGTGGCTTACAAGAATGGCCGGAAATGGGCCATGGATACCGTGAAAACCACACAGGCACCGGCCGCACTGGAAATGTCACCCGACCGCGCGACCATCTCTGCTGACGGCCGAGACCTGTCATTTGTCACCGTGCGCGTCACCGATGCAGACGGCCTCACTTCCCCGCGCGCCAACCATCCGCTCAAGTTCAAGCTCGAGGGTCCCGGCGAGATCGTGGCCACCGACAACGGCGACCCCACGAGCTTCGAGCCGTTCTCCGCGGCGGAACGCAAGGCATTCAACGGCCTCTGCCTCGTCATCGTGCGGGGAAAGCCGGGGCAACCGGGCAAGCTGCAGCTCACCGCCTCAAGCGAAGGGCTCAAGGCCGGCACAGCGATCATCACCACCACGACGCATTAATCCAGGCACACGAATGTTTACCCCATGAAATCCTTTTTCCCATCCCTGCTGGTCGCGTTTTCTGGTCTGATCCTTTCCATTCCGCTCCGCGCGGAACAACTCGTAGCCGACGCCGCGACGCCGGGCGCCTTTCCGCTGGTCAGAGGCGAGATGGTGGCGCCGATCTTTGTGGCGTCCAATGACTGGCCCGGAGTGCTCCGGGCCGCCAAGGACCTGCAGGCGGACATCGAGCGCGTGACCGGCCGCCGGCCAAACCTCCCGAACTTCAGTTCCGCGGTTCTCCCTGCCGCCGTTATCATTGGCACCGTTGGCAAGAGCACGCTGATCGACGGGCTGGTCGCCGCCGGCAAGTTGAACACTGATGCCATACGCGGCCAGTGGGAGGCCTTTGTCATTGAGACGGTCGAGCACCCGTTGCCCGGTGTGAAGCGCGCGCTCGTGATCGCGGGCAGCGACAAGCGCGGCACGATCTACGGCATCTACGAGCTATCGCAGCAAATCGGCGTGTCGCCCTGGTACTGGTGGGCCGATGTCCCGCCCGCGCACCGGGACGCCTTGTTCATCAAGCCGGGGCGCCTGGTTGAGGACGGACCGTCGGTCAGATACCGCGGTATTTTCCTGAATGATGAGGCGCCCGACCTCACCAACTGGGTCCGGGCGAAGTTCGGCAACGTGACCCCGCAGGCCAATCCCAACGCCCCGGCCAACGTCGCCAACTACGGCCGCGAGTTCTATACCAAGTTGTTCGAGGTGATGCTGCGCCTGCGGGCCAACTACCTCTGGCCGGCCATGTGGAACAACGCCTTCAACGAGGACGACCCGGATAACGCCCGGCTGGCCGACGAATACGGGATCGTGATGGGCACCTCGCACCAGGAGCCGATGCTGCGCGCCCAGAAGGAGTGGGACTGGCGCTACTTGAAGACGATCGGGACCTGGAACTACGCGCAGCACCCGGACGTGCTGGAGAAATTCTGGCGCGAGGGCATCCGGCGGAACAAGGCCTATGAGAGCATCGTCACCATGGGCTTGCGCGGCGCCAACGACACCGAGATGGCGCCGGGCGGGCCCGAGGCCAACCGCGCCCTGTTGGAGAAGATAGTGGAGGTCCAGCGCACCATCCTCGGGGAGGAGGTGAATCCCGACATCACCCAGGTGCCCCAGATGTGGTGCCTCTACAAGGAAGTGCAGGAGTTTTACGAACATGGCATGCGGGCGCCGGACGACGTGACGCTCCTCTGGGCGGAGGACAACTGGGGCAATCTCCGGCGCCTGCCGACAGCAGTTGAGCGCGCGCGCCCCGGTGGTGCGGGCATCTACTACCATTTTGATTATCATGGCGGCCCGCGCAGCTACCAGTGGCTCAACACGAGCCCGATCGCCAAGATCTGGGAGCAGATGTCGCTGGCGAAACGCTACGGCGCGGACCGCATCTGGATCGTGAATGTCGGCCACTTCAAGGGCTATGAATTCCCGCTTGAGTATTTCCTGACGCTGGGCTGGGACTCGGAGCGCTGGGCCAACGGGAAGCTCGGTGACTTCACCCGCGCCTGGGCCGCGCGCGAATTCGGTGCGGCGAAGTCGGGCGACATTGCCGACCTCATGGCGAAGTACACCAAGTACAACGGCCGGCGCAAACCGGAGATGCTCGCCCCGAACACCTACAGCCTGACCGATTACCGGGAGGCGGAGACCGTGGTGGCGGATTACACGTCGCTCGCTGCCAAGGCGGAGGCGATCGCCCGGACGCTGCCGGCGGACCGGCAGGACGCCTTTTATCAACTGGTGCTGTTTCCGGTGAAGGCGAGCGCCCTCGTGAACGAGCTCTATCTCGCGGCCGGCCGCAACGCGCTCTACGCGCAGCAGGGCCGGGCGAGCGCCGGGGCCCAGGCTGTGGAAACGAGGAGGCTATTCGGGCAATTCATGGAGCTGGTCAGCCACTACAACGGCGACTTCGCCGGCGGCAAATGGGCGCACTTCATGGACCAGCCCGTGCTGGGCTACACCACGTGGCGCGATCCGCCGGTCAACAGCCTGGCGCATCTCAAGCTGGTGGAGCCGGCCGTTCCGGAGACCGCCACCCTGGGCGTGGCGGTGGAGGGCTCGGTCGAGGCGGCCGGAATCGAGGCAAGTTTGCCGCGGTTCGATTCGATCAATCGCCAGCGCTATTACGTCGACGTATTTAACAAGGGTCGCGCACCGCTCGAGTTCACCGTGAAGGCGGTCACGCCCTGGGTGAAAATCGAACAGGTGAAGGATGCCGCCAGCGGAGATACCCGGCTCTGGGTCACTTTGGACTGGAAGTTGATGCCGGCCGGCTTGAACCAGGACAGCTTCGACATCATCGGCGCCGGCGCACAAGTCCGGGTGAATTTCCAGATGTTAAACCCGAGGGAACTCACGCGCGACAACCTGCACGGTTTTTTGGAAGGGCAGGGCGTGGTTTCGATCGAACCTGAGCACTACACCGGCCGCACCGCCGCCGGGAACGCCCAGTGGGTGAAGGTGGAGGACTACGGCCGCACGCTTTCCGGTATGCGGGCGGAAGCCCCGGTGGATGCCCCCAGCGCGACACCTGGCCGGGACTCTCCGTGCCTGGAATACCGGATGTATCTGTTCACCCCGAGTCCCGTCGAAGTGACCGCGATCACCGCCCCGACGCTGAACTTCGTGCCCGACCGCGGCGTGCGCTATGCGGTGTCGTTTGACGACGAGGCCCCGCAGGTCGTGACGCTGGTGCCGCCGGGTTACCAGGCCCAGAACCGCAACCAGGCTTGGGAAAAATCCGTGGGCGACAACGCCCATTACGGCCGGTCGAAGCACGCGGCGATGTCGCCCCGTTACCACACGCTCAAGGTCTGGATGGTCGATCCTGCCGTCGTGATGCAAAAAATCATTGTCGACTTGGGCGGATTGAAACCGAGCTACCTTGGTCCGCCGGAAAGCTTGCGCGGCCAATGAACCGGATCGGCAATCTTCGCGCCTCTATCTTCGTCAATTTATCCCCACGTCCATCCCCCATGAAGCTTACCATGAAACGCATGATCCCAGTCCTCCTCGCCGCCCTTTTGCTCTCGGCCCTGCCGGCCCAGACACCCCCGACGCCGCCCAAGGCCGCGAGCCCGGTGCCACCCTGGCAACTGAGTCCGGAGGAACGCCAGCGGCTGCAGAAGCTGACCAACGAGGACCACGCCGACATGCTGCGCCAGCTCGGCATCACGAAGCTCCGCCCCGGCCGCAATCCCAACCCCGGCTCGACCAATCCGCCCAACTATGACCAGGCCCTCGCCAATCCCTTCCCGGACTGGCCGGAACTCCTCACCCTGAAGAACGGCGAAAAGGTCACCACGCCCGAAATGTGGTGGCAGAAGCGCCGGCCCGAGATTGCCGAGGATTTTGAACGTGAGGTCATCGGCCGTATTCCGGCCAATGTCCCGAAGGTCACCTGGGAGGTGCTACGGACCATCGACACGAAGGTGGGCGGGGTGCCGGTGGTGGCCCGGGAGGTGATCGGCCATGTGGACAATTCCGCCCATCCGGAACTTTCCGTGGACCTGAAGATGGCGGTGGTGCTGCCCGCCGGGGTGAACCAGCCGGTGCCGGTCCTCATGATGTTCGGCTGGGGCAACATGCCCGATGAGCCGACCCCGCGTTTTCCCGGCGCGACCGAACCGGCGGCCCCGCCCTCGACCGACCAGCTCATTGCCGCGGGCTGGGGCTACGTGTCGCTCAGCACGGCCAGCATCCAGGCGGACAACGGGGCCGGGCTCACGGCCGGCATCATCGGCCTGACCAACCAGGGCCGGCGCCGCACGCCCGAGCAATGGGGCGCGCTGCGGGCCTGGGGCTGGGGTGCCGCCCGGGCGCTCGACTATCTCGAGACCCTGCCGGCCGTGGACGCCAAGAAAGTCGGCATCGAGGGCGTGTCGCGCTACGGCAAGGCCGCGCTGGTGACGATGGCCTTCGAGCCGCGCTTCGCGGTCGTGCTGGTCGGCTCGTCAGGCGAGGGCGGCGTGAAGCCGCACCGCCGTGATTTCGGCGAATCAGTGGAGAACCTCGCCAGTTCCGGCGCCTACCACTGGATGGCCGGCAACTTCATCAAATACGCGGCGGCCGAATCCGCGTTTGGCGCCAAGAATGCCGGGGATATCCCGGTGGACGCGCACGAACTCATCGCCCTCTGCGCCCCGCGCCCGACCTTCATCAGCTACGGCATTCCGGAGAAGGGCGACGCCAACTGGCTCGACCAACAGGGCAGCTTCATGGCGACCGTGGCCGCCGGGCCGGTTTTTCGCCTGCTTGGGGTCCGTGATCTCGGCGTGAAGGAAGACTACCGGGTCGCGCTCATGCCCCCGGTGAACACCGGCCTGCTCGAAGGGGAGCTGGCTTGGCGCCAGCACGATGGCGGACACGAGGACCGCACCAACATGAGCTCGTTCCTGGGCTGGGCCAACCGCCTGTTCAAACACTGGGCGCCGCAGCGCCCCGCCGACCAACCGGTGATGCGCGGCGACCGCAATTCCCATCTCGCCCACACGGAACTGCTGGCCAAGGCGCGGGCCGGCGGGATCAGCGTTTATTTTATGGGCGACTCCATCACCCGCCGGTGGGGTGGGACCGACTACCCGGATTTTCTCGCCCACTGGCGGCAGAACTTCCACGGCTGGAATGCGGCCAACTTCGGGTGGGGGGCGGACAGCACCCAGCACATGCTCTGGCGCCTGCAGAATGGCGAACTGGATGGCGTGAACCCCAAGGTCATTGTGGTGCTCGCCGGGACCAACAATGTCGGCAAGGAGCCGGGCGACGACGCCAAGGTCGCCGACGTCACGCGCGGCGTCACCGCCGTGGTGAAACTCTGCCGCGAGAAGGCGCCGGGGGCGGTGATCATCCTCACGGGCATCCTGCCGCGCAATGACGGCCCGGTCGTGCCCACCATCAATCGCATCAATGCCAACCTTGAGAAACTGGCCGACGGCAAGTCCATCCGCTACCTGAACATCAACGACCGGCTGGCCGACGCGAACGGCAAACTGTTCGCGGGCATGACCGTCGACCAGCTGCATCTCAGCGTGAAAGGCTACCAAGTCTGGGCCGATGCGTTGAAGCCGATCTTCACGGAATTGCTGGGCCCGCCGGCGGCGACCGACACCGCGCCGCCTCCGACCGGCGACCCCAGCGCCAAGGCCAAGGCCGGCAAATAGCGACCGGCCTCGGGGCAGATTACATTGGCCCCAGCATCCGGTTGGCGTAGGCGCCGTGATTTCCGCTCGCCCGGGAAGCGGGATTTGGTCAACAGTTGAGCACATGAACGTCCGTCATATCGCCAAGCTCGCCGGGGTCTCGCCCTCGGCGGTTTCCCTGGCGTTGCGGGACAGCCCCCGCATATCCACCGAGACGAAGGCTCGCGTCATGAGTCTCGCCCGCGAGCTGGAATACGAGCCGGATGCGCGGATTGTCCACCTGATGCGGCACCTGCGGAAACCGCGTGACGCGCGGCAACTGGCCAGCTTTGGGGTGATCTCCTTCTACGACACCCTCCGGCCATGGGAAAGGTCCCGGCATCTCACCAGCATCTACGAGGGCATGCAGCGCAGGGCGCGGGAACTCGGCTATCGCCTGGAGCCCCTTTGGCTCCGCGCCCCGGGCATGACCTACCGGCGCATCAGCGGCATCATCGAGACCCGGGGAATTGACGGGCTGCTCTGCTTCGGGAGTCCGGATTTTCACCAGGAATATCCGGTCGAGCTCGGCAACCACGCGGTCGTGACCATCGGGTTGAGCATCCAGACCCCGCTCCATCGGGTCACCAGCCATTTCTACAATGACACCCTGCACGTGCTGAATCGGGTCCACGCCCTCGGTTACCAGCGGCCCGGACTCGTGCTGGGAACGCATGAGGACACCCGCAGCGCCTTCGCGCACTCCGGGGCATATCTGGGCTGGTGCGAGCACATGCTGGGCAGCCGGGCGGCCTTGCCGGTGTTGATGCTGCGCGAGGTCGAGGAGCCGGCCCTCAAGCAGTGGCTGGCCGACAACCGGCCGGACGTGATCGTCTTCGTCCACCTGCCCGAGATGGTCGCGCGTTTCCGGGCGGTGTTGCGGCGGATGCGAATCAGCGTCCCCAAGAACCTCGGGGTCGTGGTGCTCAGCCATGAGGTGGAAGGTTCCGGGTTTTGTGGCCTGCAGCAAAACCAGCGCCTGATGGGATCCTGGGCCGTCGAGTTGTTGGCCGCCCGCATCGCGAACCAGGACCTGGGCATCCCGGTCAACCCCCGGACGGAAATGGTGGAAAGCGAGTGGGTTAACGGTGATTCCTTGCAGAAGCACTGAACTGCTCAACCGTTGACTTATCGGAGGGGTGGTATGCGGTTGCCGGGGTGGTTACCCTGTGAACTTACCCCATGAAGCTCGGCCTCGGTCTCTACCGTCACATGCTTACCCCGGAGAACTTCGCCTTCGCGAAGCAAGCCGGGGCCACGCACATCGTGGCGCATCTGGTGGATTACTTCAAAGGGGGAGGTCACTCCGGCCCCGACGACCAGCCGACCGGCACGGATTACGGCTGGGGGCTCGCGGGTGAGGCGGACCGGCTCTGGACCCTGGAGGAGATGACCGCCCTGCGCCGCAGCATCGAGGCCGCCGGGCTGAAGCTCGAAGCAATCGAGAATTTCGATCCCGCGCACTGGCATGACATCCTGCTCGATGGCCCGAAACGCGCCCTGCACATCGAGAACATCAGGACCATCATCCGCCGGATGGGGCAGGCCGGGATCCCGCTCATGGGTTATAACTTTTCGATCGCCGGGGTGTCCGGCCGCACCAAGGGCAATTATGCGCGCGGCGGCGCCCCGTCGGTGGGCATGGAGGGACCCTATGATCTGCCGATGCCCCGCGGCATGGTGTGGAACATGGTCTATGATCCCGCGGCCCCGGCCGGCACGATTCCCTCCGCCACGCCCGGGCAACTCTGGGACCGGCTCGAACGATTCCTGAACGACGTCCTGCCGGTCGCGGAGGAAGCGGGCGTGCGCCTCGCCCTGCATCCCGACGATCCGCCCATGCCGACGATTCGCGGGCAGCCGCGGTTGGTGTACCAGCCGCGGCTCTACCAGAAGGTGATCGACCTCAATCCCAGCCCGGCCAACCAGCTGGAGTTCTGCATCGGCTCACTGGCGGAGATGACCGAGGGGGACATCTACGAGGTCGTCGACCAATACAGCCGCCAGCGCCGCCTCGGCTACGTCCATCTCCGCAACGTGCGCGACAAGGTGCCGCACTACAAGGAGACCTTCATCGACGACGGCGAGGTCGATGTCCTGCGGGTCCTCGGCATTCTAAAACGCAACGGCTTCGAGGGGGTCATCATCCCCGACCACGCCCCGCAGATGAGCTGCGCCGCCCCGTGGCACGCGGGCATGGCCTATGCGATGGGCTTCATCAAGGCCGGCCTCAAGTCGCTCGAATCCTCCCGATGAGCGTCCAGCTGCACTTCAACCACCACACCCGCACCGTCGCGCCGGGCGGCTCGCTCTTCACCCACGCGGAGGCACTGGGCATCCCGGTGCCGACCTCGTGCAACAAGCAGGGCCGGTGCAAGGAGTGCGTGGTGGAGGTCACCGAGGGCATGGACTGCCTCTCGCCCCGCCGGCCGGAGGAAAAACACCTGAAGGGCGCGTTCCGGTTGTCCTGCTGCACCCGCATCGTGCGGGAGGAAGGAACCGTTCGCTGCCACACGATGCGGCGCGGGACGATGAAGATTGAGAAGCACGCCTTCGAGCTGCCCACCGGCGCGCGCTCCTGGCAGCTCGACCCGGCGGTCAAACGCGACGGCGACCGCATCTTGCTCGATGGCGTGGAGATCGACCGCGGCGCCGGGCCGCTGCACGGGCTCGCCATCGACCTGGGGACCACGACCATCGTCCTCCGGCTGCTGAACCTGGAGACCGGCGAGGTGGTGGCCGATTCCTCCTTCGAGAATCCCCAGCGCTTCGGCGGCTCGGATGTCATGGCCCGGATCCAGTACGACACCGAGGACCGCACCAAGACCCTGCAGCGCACGCTCGTCGGCTACCTGGGCCGCGCAATCCGCGAATTTCCGGTCGATCCCCGTTCGATCTACGAGGTCGTCATCGCGGGGAACTCGACGATGCGGGACCTGTTTTTCAAGCTCTCGGTCTACTCGATCGGCCAGAGTCCCTACCAATCGCTCACCGAGCTGGAGATGGCCGCCGGCCAGCGCCCGGACACGAGCCTGTCCGAGGTGGCGAAGAAACTCGGGTTGCCGATCCATCCCCAGGCGCGCGTCTATGGCCTGCCGATCATCAGCGGCCATGTCGGCGCCGACGCGGCCGCATGCATGCTGGCAGTGGACCTGGCCAACGAGGAGCGGCTGGTGGCGGTCATGGACATCGGCACCAACACCGAGTTGATCGTCGGCAACCGGCACAAGGTGCTGGCCGCCTCCTGCCCGGCCGGCCCGGCCTTTGAGGGCGGGCAGATCTCCTTTGGCATGCCCGGATTGCCCGGGGCGATCGAGAAGGTGGCGATTGCAGATGACGGCACCGTGCGGGCCACGGTGATAGACGGCGTCGCGCCCGAGGGACTGTGCGGCTCCGGACTGGTCGACCTGATGGGCGAGCTCCTGCGCACGGGACGCATGAATGCACTCGGGCGGTTTGTGGATGGCGCGGGCGAATTTGTGGTGGCCGCGGCGGCGGACCAGCCGATCACCTTCAGCGAAGGCGACATCAATGCCCTCGCCCAGGCCAAGGGCGCCAATGTCGCCGGTCTGCAGATCGCCTTCGCCGAGTATGGCATCAGTTACTCGGACCTCGACGTGTTCTATCTGGCGGGCGGCTTCGGCCGGCACCTGAACATCGAGTCGTCCAAGCGCATCGGCCTGATCCCCAACATTGACGCGGCGCGCATCATTCAGGTCGGCAACGCCTCGGTGGAGGGTGCCTGCATCGCCCTGCTGTCCCGGGCCAAACGCGCCGAGTTGGAGCAATTGGTGAAACGAGTCACGCATTGCCGCCTGGAAACCCATCCGGGATTTTTTGATTATTTCGTGAACGGCTGCCAATTCGCACCCGTGGAAAACAGGCAGGAGGTCCCCGGCCCATGAACGACCTGCGCCAGTCGCCCCGGCCCAAGTTGGAGCACCTCGATGACCGTCCCGTGGTCAACGTCAGCGAAGCCGAATACCGGCGGTTGCTCGGCTACCCGGCGCACCACACCACGGGGGCCAGGGCCGACGAACTCGCCGGGTGGACGAGGGGCTGGTACGCGACCCATGGCCGCCCGTGGGTTTACCTGCGCGAGGTGGAGTTGCAGGTCGCCCGGGAGGCGCTCGTGATCGATGGCATGGGTTTTCAATCCTCGCGGCTGCATGCGCACCTGCGGGAGGCGGGGGCGGAGCGGGCCATGCTCGTCGCGGTCAGCGCGGGCCAGGCGTGCGAGGCCCACGCGAGCCAGTTGTGGCAGGAAGCCAAGCCGGATGAATACTTCTTCCTCGAGATGTTCGGCTCCGCAGTGGTCGAGCACCTGATGGCGACCCTCAGCGCCCGCATCTGCGAAATCGCGGATCACGACCACCTGATGGCCGTAGCCCACTACAGCCCCGGTTACACGGGTTGGGATATTGCGGACCAGAACCGGTTGCATGCGCTGATCTCTCGCGGACAGACCCGGCCATTTCCCGAGTCGCTGGAAGTCCTGTCCAGCGGCATGCTGCGGCCGAAGAAGTCACTGCTCGCGGTCGTCGGCCTCGCGCCGCGCAACGGACTCACCCCGGTCTCCCCGCAGCTCGTGCCATGTGAGACCTGTTCCTTTGCGCCCTGCCAATACCGCCGGATGCCCTACCGGCATGCTGCGGTTCGCCCGGCCGGCGCCCCTGACACGCGACCACCGGTGGCGGCCAACGGGCGCGAACCTACTTACTCGGTCAACGTACGAGCCCTGCGCAAATGGGCGAAGGAGCGTGTCCGCCTGGTCCCCGGTGAGCGCGGCACGGTCGAGGCCTGCTTTCGCTTCGATGGCACGACCTGCTCGGATCAGGGCCGGCCGCTCGCGTTTGACTACGCCGTCACGCTGAGCGGACCAGCGGACGGTTATACCATTCTGGATTCGTCCTGCCGCCCGGCCGCCGGTGACACGGGGCACACCTTCATGTGTGCCTACCTGAGTGACAGCGACGGGTTGATGCGGTCGCTCGATCGCGAAAAGCCCCTGCTCGGCCGCCCCCTGGGCGAGGTCCTGCGCTGGTCGCGGAGCCCCGCCGCGGCCGGCTGTCATTGCAACTCCGACAGTCGCGCCCACAACTGGGGCCTCGCGCTCGAGGCCATCCATTTCGCCCTGGTCCAGGAACCTGCCGCCTTTTCCCCATGATCAAACTCTGTGACCTCAATCCCGCCGCGAAGGAGAAACTGCCTCCCGCCTTTCGCGACAAATCCAACATCGGCGTGCATTACGTCGATGCATTCATCGCCCCGATGAACGCCACCCTGGCCGACCCCGCGGCCACGCGCGTGTCGTGCAAGCGCAAGGGGCTCCGCCTGACCCTCCGCGTGGGGACGAAGAAAGGCGACGGCCTGATGCGCCGCCTGGCCGTTAGCACCGATCCGGTCATCATGCTCGAGGCGGCACTGCAGGAAGCGGCCAAGGCCGCCGGGGTCGAACTGCGGATCACCGCCACCGAGATATTCCTCACCCCCTGAACGCGCCCCGCCACCCCTTCCTCCCTCCAACGTCTCCATCCCTATGAAACCCGCCCAATGGGAAATCATCAAGAAGGCCGCCCGCCTCGAGAAGCTCGACCAGGTCCCGATGGCCCTGATCATCGACAGCCCGTGGATTCCCGGCTACGTCGGCGTCAAGCACATGGACTTCTTCCTCGATCCCGAGGTCTGGTTCCAGTCGCACCTCAAGATCCACCGGGAGTATCCCGACATCATCTTCGTGCCCGGCTGGTGGATGGAATACGGCATGGCCGCCGAGCCCTCCGTGCTCGGTTCCAAGATCAAGTTCTGGTCGGACAACACCCCGAGCGAGTACCCGATGCTCTACAACATCGAGGACCTCGACAAGTTTCCGGAATACGAGGTCGAGCATGACGCCTTCATGGCGATGACCCTGCATCGGATCCGCATGCAGAAGCAGCGGGTCTTCGACACCGGCGAGATCATGCCGATCGTCACCTCGCGCGGCCCGATGTGCACCGCCGGCTTCGCCCGCGGCACCACCGAGCTCATGATAGACCTCGTGGAGAAGCCCGAGTGGACGCACAAGCTCCTCGACCTCTCCACCCGCCTGATCATTGACTGGCTCAAGGCGCAGGAGAAGGCCATCGGCCGCGACGTCGGGGGCATCTTCATCCTCGATGACATCGTCGGCTTCGTGAACGAGGAGCACTACCAGGAATTCTGCCATCCCTACCTGAAGCGCATCTGCGACGCGTTCCCGCCGGACTGGGTGAAGATCTACCACAACGACGCCGAGGTGGAGGCCTGCCTCGATCACCTGCCGGATGTCGGTTTCAACATCCTCAACTGGGGCAAACAGACGGACTACGCCGACGTGAAGGCCCGCGTCGGCGACCGCATGTGCCTCATGGGGAACGTGAATCCCCTCGAGGTCGGGGTGCGCGGCACCCCCGCGGAAGTGCGCGCCGCGACGCTCGACGTGCTGGAGAAGAGCGGTGGGGAGGGCATCATCCTCTCCGTCGGCGGCGGCACGAGCCCGGGCATGCCCCGGGCCAACATCCTCGCCATGCAGGCCGCGCTGGCGGAATTCAACCTGGCTCATTTCGGCAAACGCTGACCCCCCCCAACCCCCTTTCCCATGCCGGACTACGCCTTAATGAACCAGTGCCTCTACGAGGGCAAAGCCAAGGAGGTCGAACAGATGACCAAGGACGCCCTCGCCGAGGGCCGGTCCGCCCAGGAAATCCTGGCGGACGGCCTCATCGCCGGCATGAGTGTCGTCGGCGAGGATTTCAAGTACAACATCCTCTATGTGCCGGAGGTGCTCATCGCCGCCCGGGCCATGAAGGCCGGGATGGGCGTGCTCAAGCCGCTGCTGAGCGCCAAGGGCGCCACCGACACCTCCGCCGGCCGGCTCCTCATGGGCACAGTCCGCGGCGACCTGCACGACATCGGCAAGAACCTCGTGTGCATGATGGCCGAGGGCGCCGGGTTCCAGATCAAGGACATCGGCGTGGACCAGAGCGTGGAAAAGTTCGCCGCGGCCGCCGAGGAATTCAAACCCGACATCATCGGCATGAGCGCGCTGCTCACCACCACGATGACCTACATGAAGGTGGTCATCGACGGCTTCAACGTGCCGGGCCGCGACCACATCAAGATGGCGATCGGCGGCGCGCCGATCAGCCAGATGTTCGCCGACGAGATCGGGGCGGATGGCTACGGCGCCGATGCGTCCAGCGCGGTGGATCTCTTCCTCTACCTCGTGGGGAAGGGCTCCGCGCCGGGGGCGACGGCCAAGCGCGGCGTGGCCGTGGCGGCCCCGGTGGCGGCGGTCGCGCGCGACCCGAACGCCAGATCCAAATGCCAGATCCTCTACTGGCGGGACATTCCCTCGCAGGTGAAGGCCTGGGACGACTTCGACGAGGTGAAGCTGGACCTGCCGCACCGCTTCGCCGAGCGCATCGACGCCGAGGCGCAAAAACTCGGCCTCGCCAAGGGCGACGACTACATCAACCAGCTCCGCTGGGGCGCGGAATCCGAGCGGCCCGGCAATCCCGCCGACGTTGCCGCCAGCGTGCGCCAGGAACTCGAGGCCGCCTCGCCCTGACCGCGCAGGCCCTTCACTGGATGCAAACCCTGCGCGAAAAATTGGAGCTATCCGGGCGGTTCCTGGTCGGAACCGAGCTGGTCTCCGTGCGCGGGGGCATGGGCGAGCGCAGCGCCGTGAAGGCGCGCACCTTCGCGAACCAGCTGGTGGAGTGCGCGGACATCGATTGGATCTCCATCACCGACAACGCCGGCGGCAACCCGCAGCTCGCCCCCACCGCGCTCGGCAAGCCCATCCTCTACGCCGGCAAGGAGGTGGTGATCCACCTCACCTGCAAGGACCTCAACCGGAACGCGCTCGAGAGCGAGGCCTGGCTGTTGCACAGCGAGGGGTTCAACAACATCCTCGCCATGACCGGGGACTATCCCGTCGCGGGCAACGGGGGCACGGCCAAGCCGGTCTTCGACATCGATTCCGTCGGCCTGATCGCGCTGCTGCAGCAGATGAACGAGGGGCTCGACCCGAACCTCGTCCGGGGCGGCCCGCGGGCGCGGTTCGAGCGCACCAACTTCCTCACGGGCGCGGTGACCACCAACTTCAAGCTGCGCGAGGGCGAGGTGATGCCGCAGTATTTCAAGCTCCAGGCGAAGATCGCCGCCGGTGCCCGTTTCATCATCAACCAGATCGGCTTCGATGCGCGCAAGCAGCACGAGCAGATCGCCTGGATGGCCGCGCAGGGCCTCGGCGGCACGCCCCTGATCGGCAATGTCTACCTGCTCAGTCCGCGCGTGGCCGACCTATTTCACGAGGGGCGCATCCCCGGGGTCGTGTTGACGCGCGAGCTGCGGGACCTTTGCGCGAAGCACGGGGCGTCGCCCGACGGCGGCAAGGGATTCTTCCTGGAGTTCGCCGCCAAGCAGATCGCGATCTACCGGGGCCTCGGTTACCGCGGCACCTACCTGGGCGGCGTGCACAATTTCGCCGCCATCCGGACGATCCTCGACCTTGAGCGCAGCTTCGCGCGGGACGACTGGAAGCAATTCGCCCGCGAGCTGGGGTTCTCCCGCCCGGGGGAGTTCTACTACTTCGCGCAGGATCCGCTCACCGGTATCGCCAATCCGTCCGCCCGGGCCGCGTATCCCGCGCGCCGTTCGGAGCACACGGGTCTCGCCTACGGGCTGGCCAAGTGGAGCCACGGGACCATGTTCACTCCGGGCAAGGTGCTCAGCCGGCTGGGGGCGAAGGCCTGTGCCGCCGCCGCCGATCCCCGGCAGGGACCTGCTCCGCTGCGGGTCCTCGAGCATCTCAGCAAATCGGTGCTCTTCCGCTGCCAGGATTGCGGCGACTGTTCGCTGCCCGAGATCGCCTACCTCTGCCCCGAGTCGCAGTGCGCCAAGAATCAGCGCAATGGCCCCTGCGGCGGCACCCACGACGGCCGCTGCGAGGTGGAGGGCTACGGCGACTGCATCTGGCTCCGCGCCTACGAGCGACTCAAGCACGACGGGCGCGAGCAGGAGCTTCTCGCCCACACCCCGGTGATCCAGGACCAGAGCCTGCGCGGCACCTCCGCATGGGCCAATTACTGGCTCCATCGGGACCACACCGCCAAGCCGGCGCTTCCCCCGACCCTTTCATGAAAAACCGGCCCCTCAATATCATCGGCGAGCTGATGAACAATTCCTATGCCCGCGCCCGCAAGGCGTTCACTGAACGCAGCGCCCGGGACTATGCCCATCTCGCCAAGCTCCAGGCCGATCTCGGTGTGAAGTACCTCACGCTCAACCTCGACGGTACCGCCCGGATCCAGGTGCGGATGGAGGATATGCTCAGCCTGTTGCCGGACGTCATCGCCGCGATCCAGGCCGTGACCGACCGGCCCATCAGCTTCGACAATCCCTCCGTCGAATATCACAAGGTCGCCCTCAAGCATTACAACCGGGACAAGAGCGGCCCGCCGATCCTCAATTCCCTTGCCGCTTCCCGCACGCACATGGACGAGATGATCCGGCTCGTGAAGGACTACGACACGAACGTGGTCGTGATGGCCTCCGAACACTATGTCCCGGGCGGCACCTCGCAGTGCCTGACCGCGGAGGACTCCTACGGGGCCGCCAAGCATTTTGTCGAATTGCTCGTGACCAAGGCCGGCCGCCGCAACGACCAGATCATCATCGACCCGGGCCTGCCGCCGGTCGGCGCCGACACCTACGGGCTGGTCAACATCGGGCTCGATGCGATGCGCCTCATCAGCGCCGATCCCCATCTCGACGGTGTCCACCTGCTCGTGGGCCTTTCCAATTTTGCCTGGGGCACGCCCAAGGGAGTCCGGGAGCAACTGGAGAACGCCTACCTGACGCTCGGGATGGAAGTGGGCCTGGACTACGCCTTGGCCAACCCGGAGAAGTCGCCCGGACCCTTGCCAGCCGACCATCCCATGGTGGCCCGGCTCCGCCAGGCGCTGGCGGAGGGTCGCGCCGGGGAAGGGGAAACTCAGGAGACGGCCGGTTATCGGCAGGCCGAGGCGATCATGGCCGTCTGCAATGACGCGAAACCGGTCGAATCCTGAGACGGCGTGACCGTTCCTCCCTCCAGTTCCAAGGATCATCCGGTCTGGCTGCACGTCGGCACCCTGCTGGACGGCACCAGCCCGGCGCCGGCGAAGGAGGCCCATGTCGTGTACGACCGGGAAACCATCCGGTTTGTCGGCCGCGACGGGCAGAAACCGCCGCGTGATTTGATCCGCGCGGGCCAGACCACTCCCGACCTCACGGCGCCCGAGGTCACGCTAATGCCCGGCCTGATCGAGGCGCACGCGCACCTTTTTCTGGCGGGCGGGGAACTCGACTTGGAGAAACGCGCCGCCTATCTCAAGCAGACGCCGGCCGGTCTGCTGGTGGCCGCGATGCCCCGGCTGGAAAAACTCGTGCGACTGGGCATCGCCGGGGTCCGCGATGCCGGCGACAAGGACCGGGTCGGCCTCGCGCTGAGCCGCCTCTGCAAGTGCGGGGTGCCGCCGTTGATGCCCTACCTCGACAGCCCCGGCGCGGCCATCCACCACCGCGGACGCTACGGCAGCTTCATGGGCGGGGCGCTGGAGGATTATGCCAGCCCGGCCGCCTGCGTCGCCGCACGCGTCGCCGACGGCGCCGACCGGATCAAACTCATCCCGACCGGCATCATCAATTTCAAGCAGGGCGCAGTCACCACGGAGCCACAGATGACCGTGGAGGAGTTGCGGCAACTGGTCGCGGCGGCCCAGGCCGCGGGCCGGCAAACCTTTGCGCACGCCTCGGGTGATGCGGGCATCGAACGCGTGATCGAGGGCGGCGTGGACTCGGTTGAGCACGGCTTCTTTGTGCGCGATGACCAGCTCGCCCGGATGCGCGACCGCCGGATCGCCTGGGTGCCGACCTTCGCCCCGGTCCAGCTCCAACTGGACTACGCCGAGCACTTCGGGTGGGATGAGGTGGTGGTCGGACATCTGCAGCGGATCCTGGACAATCATGCCGCCAGCCTCGCCCGGGCCCATGCGATGGGCGTGCTGATCATCGCCGGGAGCGACGCGGGCTCCTGCGGGGTCGCCCACGGCCTGGGCCTGTTGGATGAGCTGGACCTGATGGAACAGGCCGGGATGCCGTCGATCGCCGTGATCAACGCCGCCACCGGCGTGAGCGCCGGCCGGCTGGGTTATCACCAGAAAATCGGCCGGATCGAGCCCGGCTGGCGCAGCCGGTTCATCCTGACCGAGCACTCCCCGCTGGCGGGAGTCGCCCACCTGCAGCAACCGCGCACCGTGGTGTTTGACGGGCAGGTCTATGCCTCCGAAGTGGACGCCGCCGGGCTTTGAACTAAACTGGACCCATGAAACAGACCCTCCTGGAAGCACTCCAAACCCGCCGGCTGGTTGGCGATGGCGCCATGGGCACGCAATTGATGCTCGCCGGCCTGGAGCAGGGGGGATGCGGCGAGGCGTGGAATCTGACCCATCCCGATCGCGTCCTCGCCATCCAGCGGCGCTATGCCGAGGCCGGGGCTGATTGCATCATCACCAACACCTTTGGCGGCAGCCGGCTGATGCTGCGCCGCCACGGGCACGAGGCGGAACTGGCGGAAATCAATGCCGCTGCCGCCCGCATCACCCGCGAGGCCTTCGGCGGCCGCCCGGGTTTTGTCCTGGGTGATGTCGGCCCGCTGGGCGCTTTGCTCGAGCCCTATGGCGACCTGGCGGAGGCCGACGCGCAGTCCGCGCTCGAGGAACAATGCCGGGCCCTGGTCGGCGCCGGCGTGGATGCCATCATCATCGAGACCCAGACCTCGCTCGAGGAACTCGGCCACGCCATCGATGCCGCCAAGGCGGCGAAGGCGCCGTGCATCATCGCCTCCCTGGCCTACGACCTGTCAGTGGACGGCACCTTCTACAAGACCATGATGGGCATCTCGCCCGAGCAGGCGGCGGAATTTGTCGAGGACCGGGGCGCCCACATCGTGGCTTTGAATTGCGGGACGGGCATGGACATGAAGGGGGCGGCGATGGTGGCGCGGATCTACCGCGAGCATTGCGGCCTGCCCATCATGGTGCAGCCCAACGCCGGCCTGCCGGTCCTGGAAAATCTCAAGGCGGTCTACAAGCAAACGCCCGCCGACACCGCCAAGGATGTGCCCGCGGCCCTGGAAGCGGGTGCAAACATTGTCGGTTCATGCTGCGGCAGCACGCCCGAGCACACCCGGGAAATCCGCCGCATGGTGGATTCCTGCCGGGCGGCCGGTTGACCCTTTCCTTATGAAACCAGCGACATTTCCCGAGGTGTTTTCCCTGCAAGGCGAACACGCCCTGATCACGGGTGGCGGCACCGGCATCGGCCTCGCCATCGCCCGGGCCATGCATGCGGCCGGCGCGCGGGTGGTCCTCATCGGCCGGCGCGAAGCCGAGCTGGCCGCCGCCGTGAAGGAACTGGGCGACCGGGCTTCCTACCACGTGCACGACATCACGCAGTTCGGCGCGGCGGCGCCGCTCGTCGAGCGCATTGTCCAGGCGCACGGCCCGCTCACCTGCCTGGTCAACAATGCGGGCATGCACTTGAAGAAGCCGGCGGTCGAGACCACGCCGGAGGAGTTCCAGCAGGTCATGAACACGCACATCTTCGGGGCCCACGCCCTGTCCCGGGCCGTGATCCCGGGCATGATTGAGCGCAAGCATGGCAACATCATCTTCATCGCCTCCATGGCCTCCCTGTTCGGCATCCCGCTGGTCGTGGCCTATGCGGCGGCCAAGTCCGCCATGATCGGCATGATCCGCACCATGGCGACGGAGCTGTCGCCCCACAATGTCCGGGTGAACGCGATCGCCCCGGGCTGGATCGACACGGCCATGTCGCGCAAGGCCTTTGCCGGCGACCCGAACCGCAAGAGCAAGATCATCAGCCGCACCCCCATGGCCCGCCTCGGCGAGCCCGAGGATGTCGGCTGGGCGGCGGTCTACATCACCTCGCCCGCAGCGAAGTTCGTCACCGGCTCCATCCTGCCCATCGACGGCGGCGTGGCCATGGGGTTTTGAGGGGCGAGTTACTATCGCACCGGGCGGGTGTTTCGCTCAGCTGCCTGAATTTCCGAGCTTCAGCGCCGCCACCCCGACGACCGGCTTGCCTTTCTCCAATGCCGGCAGGAAGCGCAGCTCCGGCACCACGGCAGTGAGCTCCGCGTCGTTGACCGGCCGGGAACACGCCTCGTCGTCGAAGAGGCCGAGGACCATGCCGTCCTTGCCTACTTTCACATAGAGCCTCCGGTCCAGGGCGCCGGGGGAAAGTCGCCGGGGGAGATCGGCGGGCCAGAAGCCCTTGGCCTTGATGGGCGACTTCGTCTTGTCGCGGTTGGTACCGATGTGCTGGATCACGGAATACTCGAATGCTTCGTCTGCGGTCAGCGCCACCTGCTTGCGGGAAAGGCTGGTCGCAATCTCGGACCCGACATCGGCGTCATAGAGGTGCACATGATAGCTCTCGATTTGATAGCCCGGCGGAAAGCCCCCGCGCATGATCCGGAATGAGCGGGGGTGCTCGTTGATGCCCGGCAGCTTCTCGGCATACACCCAGACCCTGGCGGTTTCCGGCCGGTTCTTCGCCTCGAGGAAGCGCATGAGGATGACCACGTAGGGATTCCCGAGCGGCCGGGGCGAGGAAACTTCGAACGTCACGGCCAGCGCATCGAACTCCTCGGCACCCAGGTCTGACGTCATGCGGTTTGAACTCGCGGTGGTGGAAAAGGCCTCAGTTCGGTCCATCGCCTGAGCGCTGCTTTGCAGGGCCTCGGCGCTGGCCACCTGGGCCTGGGCGGAGGCCTGTTGCGCGAGCCAGGGCGCCTTCGCCTCCGGGAGCGCGTCAGCCCCCAGCTGGGCCAGTCCGCCGCTGGCGAGGCCGAGGCCAGTCTCGGCGGCGCGCACGGCGGCATCCGCGCTGTCAACGGAAGAGGCCGAATAGTTGGCGACCCGGGCTGCTTCCTGGAATTTTTGCATGGGATCGCGGCCTGGCGTATACGCCCGCTCAAGGCTGAACTTGTCGAACTGGGCGAGCGTTGTGCCGAGCTTCAGCTCTTCCTCGGTCTTGAGTTGAAACTGGGTGTCCTGGGCGGGGATGACCACCCGGCCCTGGGGGCCGTTGATGACATAGGAATTGTTTTGGATGTCCTGCACCGGAAACTGCTTGCCCTTGGCCACGATCGAAAGATCCAGCCCCATGTACAGCCGGTGGGTTTTGGGCGGAGTGGCGGCGGGTTCAGCGGCGACCAGGCGGCCGGCGAGGAAGATCAGGCTGACCAGTGCAAGGCCATGATAACGGCGGGTAGGGCTGCGGTTCACGGGGGTGGGGGACAAACCGGGATGGCGCTGGCAGGGCAGCATGACCATGCGGCGGCGCAACGCCGCGCGACAATGCGAAATCGAGTCTAACAGTGGCCCGGGCGACTTTCGTGTCATCGATTGCAGTCTACATTGGAAAAATCATCATCGATCAATTAGCTGAACATCTGCCGTGACTTTATTCTTCCTGGCTACCCCCTATGAAACCACCCCGTCTCACCGGCCTGCTGGCCGGCTTCCTCGCGTTTACGCTCACGCTGTTCGCGGATCCGTCCGTCGGGCAATTCACCCAGAACGCTGACATCGGTGCCCCCGCGATCGCCGGTTCCACCAGCTACGACGCCACCATCCAGCACTACCGCATGAGCGCCGCCGGCATCAATCTCTGGGGCGCCTCCGACCAGTTCCAGTTCGCCTGGAACAAGCTCAAGGGCGACTTCATCGTCCGCGCCCGCTTCGAGTTTGTCGGCCAGGGGACGGACCCGCACCGCAAGCTCGGCTGGATGGTGCGCTCCAGCCTCGACGCCGACTCGGCCTATGCCGACGCCTGCGTCCACGGGGACGGTCTCACCTCCCTCCAATATCGCCGCACCAAGGGTGCCGTCACCGAGCAGGTGACCCTCGATATCAAGGGCGGTGACGTGATCCAGTTCGAGCGTCGCGGCAACACCTACATCTTCTCCTCCGCCCGGTCGGGCGAGACCTTCACCACCGGCACCCTGGCCGACCTCGATCTCGGCGAGGAGGTCTTTGTCGGCCTGTTCCTGTGCTCGCATAACGCCAAGGTTAAGGAGGAGGCCATCTTCAAGGATGTGCGCATCATCCAGCCGCCCAAGGCCGGCTATGTGCCCTACCGCGATTACATCGGCGCCCTCCTCGAGGTACTCAATGTGCACACCGGCAAACTGGAGACGGTCTACACCTCGCCCGAGCAGTTCGAGGCGCCGAACTGGATGCCCGACGGCCGGACCCTGATCGTGAACGTCAGCGGGCCCGGTCCGAACAAGGGCCAGCTCAAGACCTTTGACCTGGTGACCAAGGCTGTCGGCCCGCTCGACACCGGCACCATTGGGCGGAACAACAACGACCATGTCCTGACCTTTGACGGGAAGATGCTTGGCGTCAGCATCCATACGCCGGAGGACGGCGGCCGCTCGGTCGTCTACAAGCTGCCTTCCAAGGGCGGCGCCCCGGTACGCATCACCAAGAACTCGCCCTCGTATTTCCACGGCTGGTCGCCCGACGCCAAGTGGATGGTCTACACCGGCGGCCGCAAGGAGACCCCCGACGCCAAGGCCGACAAGTACGACATCTACAAGATCTCCGCCGACGGGGGTGACGAGATCCGGCTCACGAATTCGCCCGGCCTCAGCGACGGCCCCGAGTTTTCGCCGGACGGCAAATACATCTACTTCAACTCCACCCGCAGCGGCCTGATGCAGCTGTGGCGCATGAAGCCCGACGGCTCCGAGCAGGAGATGGTGACCAACGACGAGTTCAACAACTGGTTCCCGCACATCTCCCCCGACGGAAAGTGGATCGCCTTCATCTCCTACGGGCAGGATGTGCAGCCCGACCAGCACCCCTACTACAAGCATTGCTACCTGCGCCTCATGCCCATCACTGGCGGCAAGCCGCGCGTGATCGCCTACGTCTTCGGCGGGCAGGGCACGATCAACGTGCCCTCGTGGTCGCCCGACAGCACCCGCATCGCCTTCGTCAGCAACACCGACGGACTGAAGTAATCCCAACCTGAATGGTCATTGCGAGGAGTCGCACTTGGACGGGCCGCGCGATGACACCCACCCCCTATGAAATCCACCCTGCCCGTTACGCGTCGTGATTTCGTCCGCACCGCCGCCGGTGCGGCGGCCTTGTTCTCGGCCCCGCTGATCGTTCCCTCACGGCTGTTCGGCGCGGATGCGCCCAGCAACCGGATCCGCGTCGGGCATATTGGCTGCGGCCGGATAGCGAGCGGGCACGACATGCCCGGCGTTTTCAAGTCGGGCTTGGCGGAGGTCGTGGCGGTGTGCGACCTCGACACTAAGCGCCTCGCCGCGGGCAAGGCGCTGGTGGAGAAATTTAATCGCGATGCCGGCCAGACGATCCCGGAGATCGCCACCTTCGCCGACTACAAGGAACTCCTCGCGCGGAAGGACATTGATGCCGTCACGATCAGCCTGCCCGACCACCAGCATGCGGAGGTGGCGCTGGCGGCGGTTTTCGCTGGCAAGGACATCTACCTGCAGAAGCCGTTCACCATGACCCATGCTGAAAGCGTCCTCCTGCGCGACGCGGTGGCGAAGAGCGGCCGGATCCTGCAGGTGGGCAGCCAGCAGCGCTCCTGGGGCCCCCACGAGCAGTTCCGCAAGGCCTGCGAGTTTGTCCGCAGCGGCCGCGTCGGCCGGATCAAGGGCGTGGAGATCGGCCTGCCCATCGACCCGACAAAGCCCGACGACCCGGTGCAGCCGGTGCCGGCAAACCTGGACTACGACCGGTGGCTCGGCCCGACCCCCGAGGTATATTATACCGAGCAGCGCGTGCATTCGCAGACCGATGTCGCCTCGCGTCCGGGCTGGCTGCGCAACGAGAGCTACTGCCTCGGCATGATCACCGGCTGGGGGGCGCACCATTTTGACGTGGCGCATTGGGGCATGGACCAGGAGCACGGCGGACCGTCAAGGATCGAGGGCAAGGGTGAGTTCCCGACCAACAAGATCTGGAACGTCCATGGCGCCTATCACGTCGAACTGACCTACCCGGGGGACATCCGCATGACGGTGTCGGACAAGTTCCAGAACGGCATCAAGTTCATCGGCGACGAGGGCTGGATATTCGTGGCTCGCAACGAGGGCGCGACGGCGAGCGACCCGAAGAGCAACACCCCCGGCAACCTGCACTGGCTCGCCGCCAGCGACCCGAAGCTGCTCGATCCCGAGGGCGTGAAGGTGAAGTTCCCGGCCAGCCTCTCGCACCACAAGAACTGGCTGGAATGCGTGAAGTCGCGCGCGATGCCGCTGTCGCCGGCGGCCATGGCCCATCATAGCAATACGGCGTGCATCCTGAGTTGGATTGCGATGAAGACCGCCCGTCCGCTCACGTGGGACACCAAGGCCGAGCACTTCATCAACGATGCGGAGGCCAATGCCCTGCTTTCCCGCCCGGAACGCGCGGGCTACGGGGCGCAGCGGCTCGCCGCCCTGCGGCGTTAATTATTTTCAAAACCGGAGGGTGAGGCTGAACCGGGTGGACATTGCCCGGGCCGTCTGGCTTCATGGATGCGTGAAATCGTCTCATGCCGTGGCCGCCTCCGGTGGTCTGAAGCACCTCCTCCCGCTGGCGGCCCTGCTCTGTTCACTGGCCGGATGCACAACCCCGGCGGGCACGCCGGAACCGGGCAAGGTGGCCTCGTTGCAGGTCCAGGTTCCCAGCCGGGAAGCCTCGCCGGACAACAAGGAGATCGCCTGCCAGATCCAGATGATCGATGGCGTGATGGTCGCCAGCAGCGACCGGTTGCGGCCCGGGCACCACCGCCTGATCGTGGCCCTGGGGACTCAGGAAGGAGAGCACACCGGCGACGTGGACCTGGTCATTCCCCACGCGAAGAGTTACCGGTTGCGGGCGGAAAGGGACAAGGAGGCGTTCACCCTGTCACTCATCGAGGTGGAAACTTCCAAGATCGTCGCCACCTCGACCGCTCAAGCCGGCCAGGTGATGCAGTTTCAAGTCTTCGTCATCCAGAAATAGTCGGCCATCAGCCGGACGAAAGGTCCGCGTTCCCGCTCACAGTGACGGGGCTTTGGGCTTGAGGGGCGGGGCCCAGGCGTTGACGCCGGTGGTGTTGAGCTTCCGCTTGTAGACCTTGTCCTCGCACGTCGCGTAAAGGGTGTCGAATTTCTCGCCGCCGAAAACAAGGTTGGTGCAGCGGCCGTTGGGCGTGGGCAGGATGGCGTTCACGCGGCCGGCTTGGTCGCAGATCTGGATGCCGAGGCGGGTCGCGACGTAGAGCAGGCCGTTGACATCCACCTTCAGTCCGTCGGTGAAGGCCTGGTCGTCCTCGTCGCCGACGTGCAGCCAGTAGTATCGTTGCTTGTGGGCGAGGGTGCCGTCCGGCTGGATGACATAGCTGTAAACCCAGTGCGAGGCGTAGTCTGCGACATACAGCAGGGTCTGGTCGGGCGACAGCGCGATGCCGTTGGGCGACCGCAGGCCCGCGTCGACCTCCTGTTTCGTGCCATCCGGCCGGATCAGCCAGACCTTGTTCTGCGCGGCGCCGGGATGGGTGACATAGATGTTGCCGTTGTGCGCGACGACGAGGTCGTTCCCGCTGATGCCCTCGGCGATCACAGAGACTTTTCCCGCCGTATCGTAGGCGAGAACCTGCCTGGTGGCGGTGGCGACGGCGTAGAGCCGGCCATCCGGGCCAAAGGCCTGGCCGTTGGCGCGCTTGGTGTCGGCGATGAACTCAACCGGCTTGCCGGCGGCATCGAGCCGGTAGGCCTTGCTGGCGGGAATGTCGGTGAAGAAGAACTCACCCTTGGCGTTCACCGCCGTTCCCTCGGAAATCTTGAATCCTTCGCCCACCAGCTCCCAGCCTTCGCCGGGAATCAGGATGGGCCCGATGCGCTCGGCGGGCAGGACGCCGGCCTTCACGGCCTGCGGCCAGTCCTTCCAGAGAAAGCGCATGGCATCGGGGAAAACGGCGCCCTGGTGCTTGCCGTTGTGCCCGCCCTCGCCCCAGGCATGGTTCACCTCGTAGTGGGCATAGGTCAGGGCCCGCTCCATGGTCTGGTTGGCCATCCACCAGTCACCGGCGTAAATGTTGAGGTCGTTGGCGCCGTCCTGAAGAAAGATGCGGATGGGCTTGGGCTCGGTCTTGCGGATGAGCGACGGATAGCGGGCCCCGCCGCGCAGGTCGACGTAGGTGCCGATGCCGCTGTAGACGCGGGTGAAGGCATCGGGTCGCTCCCACGCCGCCGTGAAGGCCGCGATGGCGCCGCTGCTGCCGCCGCCGATGGAGCGATCATTGCCGGAATGCGAGAGGCGGATGGGACGACCGTCGGTCGTCTGCTTCGTCTCGACGAAGGGCAGCAGCTCCTCGAGCAGGAAGCGCGCGTAATTGTCGCCGAGGCCGTCGTATTCGTAGCTGCGGTTGAAGCGGTTGAGCGCGGTCTCCGGGTTGGCGGCGGGCACGACGCCGGGGGTCACGAACACGCCGATGAGCACGGGGATTTCGCCCTTCGCGATGAGGTTGTCGAAGACGACGGGGGCGTTGTTTTGCACGCCGTCCTGGTTCACATGGACGCAGGCCGGTTTGGCGGGGTCGTATTGCTTGGGGACGTAGACCGTGACGTTGCGCGTGGTGCCGGGGAAAATCTTGGAGTCGGCGAAGGTGAACTTCATCAGTTCGCCCTGCGGCACCCCGGCCTGCACGACCGAATCGGGATGGGTCGGGTATTCATCGGCGGCGCCGAGGCGCGACAGGGTGAGCGCAAAGACCAGGAGGAGGGAGCAGGGCGCGTGGAGTTTCATGCTGAGGGCAGGTTCAGGGTTCGGTCCGGGCATGCAGGCCTACCAGGGCACCCGTGAAGTGCAGGCCGCCGCCGGCCGCCTGGACGCTGATGGGGTAGGAGTCGGCCTTCGCCACGAGGGTCATCCAGACGCCGGGCTGCAGAGCGTAGTCAAAGGTCAGCGTCTTTTCGTCGCCGGTGAGACGCAGCTCGATGGCCGGGCTGTCGGGTGGCAGCAGGCTGGTGATGACAGTCTCGGGCTGGGGACCGTTCCACTTCTCGACAAATACGCTTAAGCCGCCGGCTGTACGCTGGACGGCGAAATAGAAGTGATGGGTCTCATTCTGGATGGCCACGAGTCCGGCGGAGGTGCCCGTCGTGGCCGGGACCAGGAGCTTGGTGGAGGCCTCAAACTTCGAGTGTTGGAGGCGGCGGCCCCAGAAGGAAGGGTTGCCCTTGCCATTGAGACGGTCGGCGCGGGGCGTGAGGCTCAGCTTGCCACCGCCGAGGCTCCACCAGGTTTCCTTGGGGGTGCGGAGCATGATCCAGAGCGGGGAGAGGGCGGCTTGGTCAAACTCGTCGGTCCAGGTGAAATTACCCGTGAGTGGCGTGATGGAGTGCGTTGACCCCAACGTGCTGGGGTCAGTGCGTTCCATCTTGGGAGCGGGAACAATATACGGTACGCGCTCGCCGGGAGGGAGGATTTGCGGCCAGCCATCGTCGGTCCATTTGACGGGCAGCAGGAAGGTCTCGCGACCGGTCGCCCAGCGGTCGGGGGCGTAGGGGCGGCAGGCGAGGAAGACCGACCACCAGTTGCCGTCGGGCCCGATCACAAGATCGGCGTGGCCGGTGCAGGTCACGGCCTGCGGGGCGCGGCCGTCGAGGTCGCGCTGGGTGAGGATGGGATTCCCGTTCCATGGCGCGAAGGGACCGGTAGGTGCTTTGCCTCGCAGGACGACCTGCGAGTGCTGGGTGGAGGTGCCACCCTCGGCGCAGCAGAGGTAATACCAGCCGTCGCGCTTGTAGAGGTGCGGCCCCTCGATCCACACGGGCTTCTTGGTGATGTCCGCGCCGCCGTTGACGATGATGCTGCGGGGGCCCTTCAGTTTCCGGTTCGCAAGGTCGAATTCCTGGATCCAGATGGCCCGGTGGCCCTGGTAGAGGGGCTTGTTGTCGGGTGGGTTGCCGTTGTTGACCATCCAGGCGCGGCCGTCGTCGTCGAAGAACAGCGAGGGGTCGATGCCGTCGAAGTTGAGCCAGATCGGGTCGGACCAGGGGCCCGCCGGGTTGGTGGCGGTCATCAGGAAGTTGCCGCCCCGTCCACCAGCGTGCAGACGACATAGAAGGTGCCGTTGTGATGGCTGATCGTCGGGGCGAAGATGCCGCGGGTGATGCCGAGGTTGTCGTATTTCAGCTGGGTCGGGCGGTCGATCACATGGCCGATCTGCTCCCAATGCACCAGGTCGCGGCTGTGGAAGATCGGGATGCCCGGGAAGTGGGCGAAGGTGGAGTTGATCAGATAGAAATCATCGCCGACGCGGCAGATGCTCGGGTCAGGGTAGTAGCCGGCGAGGATGGGGTTGCGAAAATGCCCCGGGGGCAGCGGAGCCTCGAAGGCGGAGTCGCGGCCGGTGTAGGTGAACGACTCGAAGGCGACCGGCTCCGCGGCCAGGGCCGCGGAAGTAAGCGTGAGGGCGAGAGCGGATAGGAGCTTCATGGGAATAGTACTTATAAGTCTTATGGGCCGTATAGGGCCTATCGAGGAAATCATCGGTGTCCCGGCATATTGCGCAGGATCCTCGAGGTGTAGTAGGCGAGCGGCTGGGCGGCGGGCTCGACCCCGTTGGGCAGCGGACGCTTGGCGAACTGCTGGAAGTAGAGCAGGCAGCCGTCCCGCCAGATGACGGCTTCCTTTTCCTGGCGGGCGAGGCGTTGCTGGACCTGGATGAAGCGCTCGTTATCCACCTTGCCTTTCAGCGAGTCCCAGTCGCGCCGCAGCGCGCGCACCTCATCCACGCCTTGCTGGTAGCGGAGGCAGAGTTCGTCCCAAAGGATGCGGCCGGACTTCATCTTGTGATCCCACGCCACGTGGTGGAACCAGAGCAGCAGGTTCTCCGGGCAGGTAGCAGGGTCGCCCCAGAGTTTCTGCCATTCGGGTGCGTATTGGGCGAGGGCATTGGAACCGGTGGCGGTGCGGTCAAAGCCGAGGCCCTGGTTGTCGGCTTTGTGATAGTAGACCGCGGTCCAGTCGGCGCGGGCGAGCTTGTCCACCCAGGGGCCGGGACCGTAGTGGTTTCCCTCGGCCATGATATGATGCAGGCCGAGCGGCATGGAGTAGTTGACGACGGTCTCGCGCGAGCCGAGGAGCATCTTGCTGATCGTCGCCGTGGTGGTGGTGTCGGGGCCGAAGGTCAGGCGGGTCCATTCATTGGCAATGGCCTCGGACGAAAGTGTGTGATCCCAGGCGAGGCGGCCGAAGGCATACCAGTTGGCCTGGGCGAGCAGGTGGCCGGTCCAGTTGCGGTCGGTGCCGGTGTTGGCCACGCCGGCGATGACGGAGGGGTGCTGGAGCTTGGCGCTGCCGTCGATGATGGAGGCCACGGTGGTGCCGGGGCCGTGGGCGTAGGTGTCGGCGGAGAGCGCCTCCTTCCACAGCGGGGCGAGGAAGGCGAGGTCGACGGACTGGCCAAGGTATTCCTGCGTGATCTCCAGCTCGGCGGCGAGGCGGGTGTTCGGCATGGCCCCGAAGAGCGGGGAGAAGGGCTCCCGCGGCATGAAATCAAGCGGGCCGTTCTTGATCTGCACGACGACGTTCTGGCGGAACTGGCCGTCGAGCGGGGCGAACTCGGTGACGGCCTGCTTCACGCGATCGTCGTTGTTGTCGGGCGAATAGACGAAGGCGCGCCAGATCACGACGCCGTTGTAGGGGGCGAGGGCGTCGGCCAGGACGTTGGCGCCGTCGGCGTGGGTGCGCTTGTAGTCCTGCGGGCCGGGCTGGCCCTCGGAGTTGGCTTTCACGAGGAAACCGCCGAAGTCGGGGATGGCGCGGTAGATCTCCTCGGCCTTGGCGCGCCACCACTCGGCCACGGCGGGGTCAAGCGGGTCGGCGGTCTTGAGGCCGCCGATCTCGAGCGGCGCGCTGAAGCGGGCGGTGAGGTAGACACGGAGACCCCAGGGGCGGAACTCCTCGGCGAGGGCGGCGACCTTGGTGAGCCAGGGCGCGGTGAGTATCTGGGCGTTGGCGTTGACGTTGGTGATGACGGTGCCGTTGAGGCCGAGGGAGGCGCAGGCGCGGGCGTAATCGCGATAGCGGGCGCTCCGGATCTCCGGCAGGTAGAACCATTCCCACAGTGAGAAACCGGCGTAGCCGCGTTCGACGTGGCGGTTGAGGTCGTCCCAATGGTTGAGCAGGCGGCGCTCGATCCTCGGGGCGCTGAGGAGGTTCAACCCCTCGATCGCCCCGCCGGTCTGCAGGTGGCGGAGGAGGGCGAAGGCGCCGTAAAGGAGGCCGGGCTCGCGGTTGGCCACGATGAGCAGGCGGTGGCCGCCGGCGTGGGCGATCCGGCGGACAATATAGCCCTCCATGCCGGCGGCGCGCAGGTCGGCCTCGCTGATGACGGAGGCGATCCATGGGTCGCGCGGTGTCGCCAGGATGAGGGCGTTGTCGCGAGTGGCCGCGTTGACGACGGGCACGTCGGCGCCGAGCAGTCCGCGGAGGCCGGTGGTCAGTTCATCACGGGCGGAGACAAGTAGCGGGCGGGGGTTCTCCGGAATGACAATCTCGGAGATGGCCGCAGCGTAGGTGTTACGCAGTGCTTCGTCGGCGATGGGATCATAGCGCAGCCAAAGGCGGTAGCCGTCCTCCGCGCGGAGCGCGGAGAAAAGAGTGAGGGTAAAAGTGAGAGTGAGAAGGGTGCGGAGACGCATGAGATGTGTGGTTGTGACTCGCTGGCGTGTCATCCTGAGCGCAGCGAAGGATTCAGGGGCAGGGGAGAGAGGCTGGATTCTTCGCTGCACTCAGAATGACTGGTGGCGGGACTATTCAGGGGTTCACCGGGCCGTAGACGCGGTAGTGGCCGCTGACCTGGAGGAGGGCGAGCATCGTGAGGAGGCCGTCGTAGTAGCGGGACCGGCCCTTGGGCATGGGCATCTCCCACAGGCGGCGGACCCACGGCTCGCCGATCGCGCGGTCGGCCGCGAGTGCGGCGACCGCGGCTTGGGCCATGAGACCCTCGGTGTTGAAGTCGCTGGAGACAGGCGTGCCGTCGAGCTTGAAGCGGTCGGGGATCTTCTCCCCGTGCGAGGCGAGGAAGCCGAGGACGCGGTTGCTTTGCCCGACCTGCCAGGGATCGGCCTGCCACCACGACCAGTCGAGGGCGGGATTGCCGAGCGTGCGCCATGCGTCGTAGCGGAAGTCGTCATGATTGCCCCAGGGCATGGTACGCGCGGTGCCGTCGAAGTTGGAATAGTCGGGCATCAGCCCGGTCCTGGGGTGGGCGGCCTTCTTGAAGAGTTCACGGCTGATCTTGGTGGCCTCGGCGAGGAAGGCGCGGTCGGCGGGATCGGCGGCCCAGCGGGCCCAGAGTTCGGTGAAAGCCGGCAGGTGGTAGGAGGGATCGGTGAAGGCGCTGCCCGGCGGATGAGGCGTGAAGTTGATCTGCTTCGCGACCGGGTCGAACATGCTGGTGATGCGGCCGCGGCCGGGCTCTTCGTGCTTGTGGAGCATGGTGCGGAGCAGCGCCTGGGCCTCGGCGGAGTAGTTGTAGATGCCCTTCCCGTCACCCCAGCGGTGCGAGGCGAAGAACAGCGTCATGACAAACCATTCCTCGCCGTCGGGGGCCGGGCCGGCGCTCAGGCGGCGGCCGTCGTAGGCGCCGTGCCAGGCAAAGTAGCCGCCCAACGGGCCACCGTCGTAATGGAGGTAGTGCCGGGCGAACTTCCAGATGCGGTTGAACTCCTCGCGGTGGTCGAGTTGCACGGCGATCATCATGCCGTAGGAGAGGCCCTCTGTGCGCACATCGTGGTTGTTGATGTCGGGCACGTAGGCCATGTCGCCGGCGACCGGGTAGAAAAGCGCCTCGGAGTCGGGATCCCCCGCGAATAGCTGGTGCCACGCGCCCTGGATGCGGGCCGCGATCTCGGCATCGGTCTTGCCGAGGTATTCCTTGAAGAGGTTGCGGTATTGGCCGCTGACCGCGGCTCCGGCGGCAAACCCCGGGGAATGGGTGAGGGCGAGCGCGAGCGAGAGGAGGGCGAGGCGGCGCATGGTGGCGCTCAGTTGAAACTGCGTTCCTCACCCAGCTTCCTGGCCCAGCTGGCGAGCCGGCCGTCGAGGAGTTGCAGGACGATGGTCTGGGTGACGATGACCTTTTGCGGGGTGAGAACGGGCTCCATCACCATCTTGGCTTCGCCCGTGAGCAAATCGACGGCGGGTACTTCCTTCATGGCGGCAGCCACCATGCGTTGGGTGGTGAGAACGTCGAAGAGATAAACCAGAATGGTCTCGCCCTCCTTGCCGGCGTGGACGGCCTTCGGTTCGCCCCAGACGGCGCGAATTTCCGCCTCGGTCATGCCTTTGCGGAGGTTCTTCGGGTTGTCCTTCGGGGCCGTCTTCGCCGTGGTTGTCGGCGTGGACGGTGCCGCCTCATGCGGGGCGGAGGTGCAGGCGCCGAGCAGAAGCGCAATTACTAGGATGGGGAGGGTGGTGCGGTTCGTTGTCATGATGAAGGGGAGGCGGGGCCGTAAGCTTGGAAGCGTCCGCCGGCCTGCAGGAGGCCGAGGAAATAAAGCAGACCGTCGTAGTAGCGCCAGCGGCCCGAGGGGGGCGGGGCGTCCCAGAGCCGTTGCACGAAGGGCCGCGCCAGCGCGGGATCGGCGGCCTGTCCGGCCACCGCGGCCATGGCGATGAGCCCGAGGGAGGTGTCGTTCGAGAGGGGCTTGCCGTCGAGGGAGTATTGGTTGGCCAGCCTGGTCTGGCCGCCGAGAAAACGCAGCACACGGTTGCTTTGCTCCACCTGCCACGGGTCGGCCCGCCACCACGCATGGTCGAGCCCGACATTCGCCAGCGTGCGCCATGAGTCGTAGCGGAAGTCGCCCTTGTCCTTGACGAAGGCCGTGTGCGGCCGGCCGTCGAAGTAGGCATACTCGGGCATGAGGCCGGTGGCGGGATGGGCGGCCCGGTGGAAAAATGCGCGGCTGACGTTGGCGGCCTCGGACCAGAATTTGCGATCGCTGGCGTTGTCGGACCAGCGGGCCCACCAATCATAAAAGGCGGGCAGGTGATACGAGGGGTCGGTGAACCGGCTGCCGTACGGCGTGGGGGCAAAGACCACCTGCCGGGCGGTGCGCTCGAAAATGGGCGTGATCTCCGCGGTGGACCGCTTGTGCAACATGTCGCGGAGGATGGTCTGCGCCTCGGCCCCGTAGTTGAGGAGGCCCTCGCCGTTGCCCCAGCGGTGCGAGGCGAAGAACAGGGCCATGGCGAACCACTCCTCCCCGTCACTGGCCGAGCCGGGATCGATGACGGTGCCGTCGAATTTGCACTGCCAGGCAAAGTAGCCCTCGCGCGGGCCGGCCGCGTGGCGCATGTAGCGGTTGGCCCACCGCCACAGCCGGTCGAACTCGGCGCGCTTGTCCAGCTGCACGGCGAGCATCATGCCGTAGGACATGCCCTCGGAGCGGACGTCACCGCTGCCAATGTCGGCGATATAGGCCAGGTCGGGGCCGACGGGGTAGTAGAGCCGCTGGCTGTTCGTGTCGCCGAGGAAGAAATGCGCCCAGGCCGTCTCCAGCTTGGCGTCGAGCTCGGCCTCAGACTTGCCCAGCAGCTCGTGGAAGAGGTTGCCCGGCGGCGGTGTCGCGCAGCCTGCCGCGGCCAGACCCAGCAGGAGCGGGAGGGAGCGAAGGAGTTTCATGGCGGGAAGGACCGCCCGCGGCCGGCTCAGGAAGCGACGCCGGCCTTGCGGCGACGCTCGGCAAGTTCGGCGGACATCTGGAGGGTGGTCTGCTTGTTCAGCTTGCAGAAGGCGACCGCGATGACGATGGCGATGAAGAACAGGCCGACGACGATGCTGGAGCAGGCCCGGAAGCCCGCAATGGCGTTGGCGGCATCAGGCAGGTGGGTCTCGTAATCGAAGAAACCGGCGAGGATCCAGAGCAGGCCGGCCGAACCGAGGGCGAGGCCGGACTTCAGGGAGAAGCCAATCGTGGCGAAGACCATGCCGGTGAAGCGCCGCCCGGTCTGCCATTCGGAATAGTCGGCGGCATCAGCATACATGGCCCACATGATGGCGCAGGTCGGGGCGTAGACGACGGAGCCGGAGAAGGCGAGGGCGACCATGCCCCAGGTGGCGTCGGGGGGCAACAGGTACATGGCAAAGGCATTCACGGCGGCGAGGGAGAAGCAGACGAGGGCGACGTTCTTCCGGCCGAATTTCGCGGACAGGCCCGCCGAGAGCATGATGAAGATGATGGTGGTACCGGTGCCGACCATGTTAACGATGCTGTTGAAGACGTCGGCGGCATTCGTGGCCGTCTCCCGGGTGCCATGGACAATGTAGCCCAGCCAGTCGGCGACGCTGCCGGTGGACGCGAGTTCCGGCGTGGTCAGGCCAAATTTCTGGACCCAGTCGAACATCGCGGCCTTGTCGGCGTAGTGATGGTAGTAGTTGTAATGCGCGCCGCCCCGGAAGGTGAGCATGGCGAAGTGGAAACCCGTGTAGACGAACAGGGCGATCCACGGGCCGTTCTTCAGCAGGTCGACGAAGTCCTGCTTGGGGGAGGACTTGGTCTCCACGACGGGTTTGATGCGTTCCTTGGTGGTGAAGAACGTGACGAGGAAGAGAATGAGGCAGAGGACAGCCCAGACGGTCATGGTCATCTGCCAGCCGTGCTGGCGGTTGGAGCCCTGGGCGAACTTGGCGACCAGCGGGAGCGTCAGGCCGCCGACGATGAACTGGGCGATGTTGGCCGAGACAAAGCGGTAGGAATTGAGCTTGGTCCGCTCGTTCAAGTCGGCCGTCATGACGCCGCCCAAGGCGGAGTACGGCATGTTGTTCATCGAATAAAGGGTCATCAGGACCGTGTTGGTGATGCCGGCGTAAGCGATCAGCGCGCCCGTGCTCCAACCCACGGGGGTGGTGTAGGCGAGGATCATGACGATGGCCCACGGCAGCGAGGTCCACAGGACCCAGGGACGGAACTTGCCCCAGCGGGTGTTGGTGCGGTCGGCGATCACGCCCATGATGGGGTCGAAGGCGGCGTCCCAGAGGCGGGGCCACAGCAGGATGGCGGCGGCGGCGCCGGAGGAGAGGCCGAAGACGTCGGTGTAGAAGCTCGTTTGGAAGAGCACCATCGACATGAACACGAAGTTCGCCGCGGCATCACCGGCACTGAAGCCGGCCTTCTCGACAAAGGAGAGTTTCTGGTTGGGTTGAACGGGTTCGCTCATGGGGATGGGGAGTCGGGCCGGTCAAAGGCGACCGGATTGACTGGGATATCTGGCAAAGGGTAGGGAGCCGACCCGGATCAGACCAGCGCGATTGTGCCGGTGGCCGGAGCAGGGGCGCCCAGGGTGATGGAGCGCGGTCCCGGGGAGGCGGAACCGAGGACGAGGCCGTAGCTGCCCGGGTGGTGGACGTGCCGGCCGGCGGCGTCCACCTGGGCAAAGGCCGTGGCGGTGAGCTTGAACTCCACCGTGACCGAGCCGCGGGCCGGAACCGAGACCTTCTGGAAATCCACGAGGGTGGCGAGCGGGGCATTGGCCCAGGAGCGCGGGGGCTGGAGGTAGCACTGGACCGTTTCCTGGCCGGCGCGATCGGAAGCGTTGGTGATCGTGGTGCGGGCCACGAGTTCCTGGCCGGCGGCCAGCTTGCTGGCGCTCAGCGTGAGCGGGCCATAGGCAAACTTGGCGTAGCCGAGACCGAAGCCGAAGGGGTAGAGCGGCTCGATGCCCGTGAAGCGATAGGTGCGGCCCTTCATCGCGTAGTCGATGAACGGGGGCAGATCGGCCGTGCGGCGCGGGACCGTCAGCGGCATCCTGCCCGAGGGGGAGGCGTCGCCAAACAGCACATCGGCGAGGGCGCGGCCGCCTTCGCAGCCCGGATACCAGACCTGCAGGACGGCGTCGGCGAATTCCTGCACCTCCGGCACCGCGATCGCGCTGCCGCCCGTCAGGACGACGATGAGCTTCTTGGCGTGCTTGCGGAGCTCCGTGATGAACTCGAGCTGGACCTTGGGCAGCTCGATGACATCGCGATCGCCCCCGGTGGGGGAGGCCACGGTGTCGCCCTCCTCGCCCTCGAGGGACGGGTCGAGGCCGATGATGGCGATGGTGAGCTCGTTCTCGGAGGCTGTGCCGTAGGTGTAGTTGACGCCGGGAGCCATGGGGCTGGAAACGGGCGAGCCGGTGCGGTAGACCACGCGGCAGCCCTCGGGCGCCCGCTCCATGATGCCCTCGGCCATGGTGACCAGGCGCGGGGAGAAACCGTAGTAGTTGCCGAGGAGCGCGGTGGTGCTGGCGGCGGTCGGGCCGCAGACCAGGATGCTCTCATGCTTCTGGTGCAGCGGCAGGATGCCGTTGTTCTTCAGCAGCACGATCGACTCGACGGCCGCGGCCCGGGAGAGCTGGCGGTGGGAATCGCAGTCGATGATGGCGGGGGAGGTGCGGGACCAGGGTACCTGATCCTGCGGGTCGAGCAGCCCGAGCTTGATGCGGGTGGTCAGCAGGCGGCCCAGGGCCGTGTCAATCTCGGCCACGGTGATGAGGCCTTCCTTCACGGCGATGACGAGGTCGTTGAAGGTGCAGCCGCAATTGAGATCGCAGCCGTTTTTCACCGCGAGGGCCGCGGATTCCGCCGCATTTTTCGTGACCTTGTGCTGCTGGTGGAAGTCGTCGATGGCTCCGCAGTCACTGACAAAGTGGCCCTTGAATCCCCAGCGCCCGCGCAGGATGTCCCCGATGAGGAGCTTGCTGCCGCAGCAGGGCTCGCCCAGCGTGCGATTGTAGGCGCCCATGACGGCCTCGACGCCCGCCTCGACAAGCTTGCGGAACGCCGGGAGGTAGGTCTCGGCAAAATCCTTCTGGCTGGGCTTGGCATCGAAGCCATGGCGATCCTGCTCGGGTCCGCTGTGGACGGCGTAGTGTTTCGCGCAGGCGGCGGTCTTGAGGTAGCGCGGGTGATCACCCTGGAGGCCGCGGACCATCGCGGAGCCGAGCTCGCCGGTGAGGCAGGGATCCTCCCCGAAGGTCTCCTGGCCGCGGCCCCAGCGGGGATCGCGGAAGATATTGATATTGGGCGTCCAGAAGGTGAGGCCCTGATACTGGCCCCGGTGGCCGGCGGCGAGGGCCGCGTGATGCTTGGCCCGGGCTTCGTCGGCGATGGTGACGGCCACGCGCTGGACGAGTTGGCGGTTCCAGGTGGCGCCGAGGCCGATCACCTGGGGAAACACCGTGGCGCGGCCGTTGCGGCCGACCCCGTGGCAGGCCTCGTTCCACCAATTATAGGCGGGCACGCCGAGACGGTCGACGGCCTTGCTGTCATGGACGAGCTGGCTGATCTTCTCGGGCAGGGTGAGTTTGCCCACGAGGTCGTTGACGCGCGTCGCGAGCGGCAACCCGGGGTCGAGGAAAGGATGGGTCGCCGCCATGGGGTGTGGTTGGGAGAGTGGGGGATGAAAGCCGGGTCAGCCGTGCAGGTACTGCATGAGCAGGTTTTCCAGGTACTCCTGCTTGCCGGACTTGGGGGTGGGTTCGCCCAGCTTGGTGAGGACGAGTTTCTCGAGGCTCTTGAAGGTGGCCTTGCCGGTCTCGATGTCCTTGCCGTAGCCGGTGTCGTAGGACGAGTAGCGGTCGGCGACGAACTGCTCGAGCTTGCCGTCGGCGAGGATGCGCCGGGCGACCTTGAAGGCCAGGGCGTAGGCATCCATGCCGCCGATGTGGGCGTGGAAGAGGTCGTCGAGGTCGGTGGACGGGCGGCGCAGCTTGGCGTCGAAGTTGAAGCCGCCGGAGCCGAGGCCGCCGGCCTTGAGGATCGAGACCATCGCGAGGGTGAGCTCGCGGACATCGGTGTTGAACTGGTCGGTGTCCCAGCCGAGGAGCATGTCGCCGGCGTTGGCGTCGATGGAGCCGAGCGCGCCCGCGGCGGCGGCCACCTCGATCTCATGCTGGAAGGTGTGGCCGGCGAGCGTCGCGTGGTTGGTCTCGATGTTGAACTTGAAGTATTTCTCGAGGCCGTAGGTGCGGAGGAAGGCGATGCCGCTGGCGACATCGAAGTCGTACTGGTGCTTCGTCGGCTCCTTCGGCTTGGGCTCGATGAGGAATTGGCCCTTGAAGCCGATCGACTTGGCATAATCGACCGCCAGGTGCAGGAAGCGGGCGAGGTGGTCCTGCTCCCGCTTGAGGTTGGTGTTGAGCAGGGTCTCGTAGCCCTCGCGGCCACCCCAGAACACGTAGTTCTCGCCGCCAAGCTCGAGCGTGCACTCCAGGGCCTTCTTCACCTGCGCCGCGGCGTAGGCGAAGACATGGGCGTCGGGGTTGGTCGAGGCGCCGCACATGAAGCGCGGGTTGCTGAAGAGGTTGGCGGTGCCCCACAGGAGCTTCACGCCGGTCGACTTCTGCAGGCCCTTGGCATGGGCGATGATCTTGTCGAGATTCCGGTTGGACTCGGCGAGGGTCTTGCCCTCCGGGGCGATGTCGCGGTCATGCCAGCACCAGAAGGGCGATTCGATCTTCTGGAAGAACTCGAAGGCAGCGTCCATGCGGACTTTGGCGACGGACACGGGATCCTTGCCGGTCTCCCACGGGCGGTTGATGGTGCCGGGACCAAAGGGGTCGGAGCCGACGCCCCGGAACGAGTGCCAGTAGGCGATGGAGAAGCGCATGTGCTCCTTCAGCGTGCGCCCGTCGAAGACCTCGGCGGGATTGTAGTGCTTGAAGGAGAGGGCGTTGGCGGAACGCGGTCCTTCGTAGCGGATTTTGCCAATCTGGGGGAAATGAGATTTGGTGGTTTTCATTTGGGAGTCAGGCTTAGGCCGTCATCTCCGAGCAGGGACCGGGGTATGGGGTAGCAAGATTCAAGTTTCGTTTATCACGCATTCCGCTCTCAAGGGGTGGCCCATACTAACTATAGACTTGTATCCTTCCCGCCGGCCGTTGTGTATCTGGCCACCCCATGAGTGAAAGGCGTGTTACCCTGTCGGATATCGCCCAAAAGGCTGGCGTGCATGTCACCACCGTCTCGCTGGCGATGCGCAATCACCCCCGTTTGCCGGAAAACACCCGGCGGCGCATCCAGGCGCTGGCCCAGCAGATGGGCTACACGCCCGACCCGCTGTTGCGGGCGCTGGTCGCCTACCGCGGCGGGATCATCGAGCGGCGCAACACCCCGACCCTGGCCTATGTCACCAACTGGAGCACCCAGTGGGGCTGGAAGAAGGTGACGGCGCACGGGGAATTCTTCACCGGGGCCCAGGCCAAGGCCGGTGAGCTCGGCTACAAGCTGGAGCATTTCTGGCTGAAGGGGGACGGCATGAGCCAGGAGCGGCTGGGTCAGATCCTATATTCCCGCGGCATCAACGGGCTCATCATCGCCTCGCACAGCCGGGAAATGGGGGATGACCTGCAGCTGAAGTGGGAAAATTTCAGCGCGGTGAAGATCGACTACTTTCCGCACCAGCCGGCGCTCCACAACGTGACCAACAACCAAAGCCACATCATCCGGCTCGCCATGCAGAAGGTGATGGCCGCCGGCTACCGGCGGCTGGGTCTGGTGATGCACCGCGGCTGGGATCACGCGGTGGATCACAACTGGACCGCCGGTTACCTGTGCGAGCAGCAGCAGCTGGCGCTGAAGGACCGGATTCCCCCGCATATCTTCCCCGACCTGTATCCGGTCGAGCGCTGGTTCCATGAACACAACGCGCTGGTGCAGGTGGACCAGAAGCCCTTTGAAAAATGGCTCAACCGGTACCAGCCCGAGGTCCTCTTCGCCAAGGGCACCTACGTGCTGCCCGCCCTGGAGAAAATGGGCCTGCGGGTGCCCGAGGACATCGCCTTCGTGGACCTGTTCCTCGAGCAGATTGACGGCACCATGGCGGGCGTGCGCCAGAACCACGAGACCGTCGGCGCGCTGGCGGTGGAGATTTTGGCGGGCCAGCTGCAGCACAACAAGTACGGGGTGCCCGAGATTCCCACCACCACCTACGTGGAGGGCACCTGGCAGGACGGCGCGAGCTGTCCGATGCCGGCGGCCACGACGGCAAGAGTCGGCTTGCGAAAGGCCTGACCGTGACTCCTAGTGGGGCGCTTTTCCCCACCATGAGCAGCTACACCCCGGACGCCGAACGTTACGAAGCCATTCCCTACGCCCGCTGCGGCCGCAGCGGCCTGAAGCTCCCGCGCATCTCGCTGGGTTTGTGGCACAATTTTGGCGGCATCGACCCGCTAGACAACCAGCGGGCGATGCTGCGCCGGGCCTTTGACCTCGGGATCACGCACTTTGACCTGGCCAACAACTACGGGCCGCCCCCGGGTTCGGCGGAGGAGAACTTCGGCCGGTTGCTGCGGGAGGACTTCGCGGCGCACCGCGACGAGCTCATCATTTCCACCAAGGCCGGCTACCACATGTGGGCCGGACCCTATGGCGAATGGGGCTCGCGCAAATACCTGCTGGCCTCGCTCGACCAGAGCCTGAAGCGCCTGGGGCTGCCGTATGTGGACATTTTCTATCATCACCGGCCCGATCCCGACACGCCGATGGAGGAATCCATGGGCGCGGTGGCCGATGCGGTGAAATCCGGCCGGGCGCTCTATGCCGGCGTGTCCAACTACAACGCCGCGCAGACAAGGCAGGCCGCGGCCATCCTGAAAAGCCTCGGGGTGCCGTTGCTGATCCACCAGCCGGTCTACAACATGTTCAACCGGTGGGTGGAACCCGAGCTGCTCCCGGTGCTGACTGAGGTCGGCGCGGGCTGCATTCCCTTTTCACCCCTGGCCCAGGGCCTCCTGACCAACCGCTACCTCAAGGGCATTCCCGACGATTCCCGCGCCCACAAGCCCAGCGGTTTCCTCAAGAGCGAGCAGATCACCCCCGCGGTGCTCGCGAAGATCCGGGCGCTCAACGATCTCGCCCAGCAGCGCGGCGCGACGCTCGCGCAGTTTGCGACCCTGTGGCTGCTCCGCCGGCCCGAGATCACCACGGTGCTGATCGGCGCCAGCAAGGTCGCCCAGATCGACGACATCCACGCGGGCCTGAAACTCTCACCGCTATCCGCCGCCGAGCAGGCCCAGGTGGAGAAGATCCTCGCGGGCTGACGGGCTAGGGCAGATTGCGGCCGAACTGCTGCTGGTAGGACTGCCGGAGGCTGCTGATTATGGCGGCCGGGGTCTTGGGCTGTCGCCGGATCTGTTCCCAACGGCGAAGCGCCCCGGCCTCGTCGTTGTTGCTGATGGCGAGAAAGGCGAGGGTCGCGAGCGCCGTGGGGTGATCCGGCTGCCGCTCGAGGGCCAGGTTGAGCGCCGCCACCGCCTCGTCGGTGCGACCGGCGGTGATGTAAGCGGTCGCGAGCTCGACCAAGGGCGAGGCCTCGCTGGGCCTCAGCTGGTAGCCATAACGAAACTCGGCGATCGCCTCGTCGAGCCGGTTGGAGGCCTTCAGCCACCGGGCATACTCGAGGTGCAGGCTGGGGGATTGGGGACAGTGGGAAAGCCCGGTGAGCAGCGCGCTGACGGCCGCCTGCGTCTGGCCCAGGGCGTGCATGGCGTCGATCAGCCGCAGCCAGGCGTCGGAGTCCGTGGGATTCAAGGCCACGGCCTTTTCCAGGTGATTTTTGGCCGCGCCGTAGTTCCGATCGTCCAGCAGCAGCTGGCCGGCCTGGCGGTGGTAGGTGCTCGCGTTGGGGGCGAGGGCGATGGAGCGGTCAAGCAAGGCCAGCGCGGCGGTCCGGTTGCCCGCGGAGTTGGCCACGGCCGCAGCCACGCTCAGGCGATAGGCATCGAAGCAGACTTCCGCGAGATCATCCAGCCAGGGATCAGGCAGGTCGCTGAACTCGCGCCGGCCGATGGCCGTCTTGAGCGAGTCCGCGGTCGCATAGTCACCCAAGTGCTCGCTGACCGTCACGAGCAGGGACAGGACGCCGATGGAGTCGGGGTGCTGGGCCATGGCCTCCTCCAGGCGCGCCTTGGCCTTGTTCCAATCATTGGCCGAGAGATCGCACCGGGCGAGGCCGAGCAAGGCGTAAGGGTCACCGGGAGCACGCCGCAGCACCTCGGCGTAGACTTGGGCGGCCTCGGCGGGATGGTTGCCCTTGAGCAGGACGTCGCCCAGTCGCAGGCGCGCCGGGATATAGTCCGGGGCCAGGGCGACGGCCTGCTGGCGGAGGGGCAGCGCCTCCTCCATGCGGCCGAAGATGGCGATGATGCTGGCCTGCAGGTGGGGCCACCGGCCGTTGGCGGGTTCGATCAGACGCAAGCCATCATAACAGGTCATCGCCTCCGGGTAATAGCCATTGGCATGATAGAGGCGGCTGAGATCGGCGAGGCCCTCGGCGGCGTGCAGCCAGCTACGCGCACGCGCCTCCGCCTCCGCGAGGCTTTCGGTGAGGACCGCCTGCTGGTCGGTCAGGCTTGGCACCGCCGGTATATGCCGGACCGCGAGCGCGTGCCGGGAAAAGACCTTGTATCCAAACCAAGAGCCGCCGCCCAACAGAACGGCAAGCGCTGCGGTCAGGGCAAGGGTGCGTCGATTCATGGGCGGTCAGTGCGCGGCCTTGGGCCGCCAGAGGGTGATGCGATCCATCCGGTCAAATGGCGGATAGGAATAGAAGCCGGCGGTGACGAGGGACTGCCGGCCCGAGCCGTCGAGGTCGCCGGCCGCGCAGGTGATCAACTGGATCGGGGCCCGGGCCAGCACATGCATGCTGAAATTCATCCGCCCGTCGTTCTTGAACGCCACCAGCGACACGGCGTCGGGATTCTTCCAGTCGTTGAAGCCGCTGGTGCAGACGATGTCCATGATCCCCCGGCCATCCAGGTCCACGCCGATCGGGGAGTAGGCGCCGGCCAGGTCGCCAATCCGGTGGTAGCGGAAGTTTCCGCCACCGGTGTTCTCCAGCCACTGCAGGCCGTGCCACGGGCGCTTGCCGGGATCGGCGTAGGCAAAGCCGTCACCATTGGTGTACAGGATGTCCGGCCGGCCATCGCGGTTCAGGTCGCATAGGCTGAGGCCGCTGCTGCCATAATCCTCATTGGTGGAGCCGAAGATGATCTTGGGGGTGAAGTTGCCCTTCCCGTCGTTCTCGAACAGGTGGATTTCCTCCCACTGCTGCGAGACGAGGGCGACGATGTCGAGGGTGCGGTCACCGTTCAGGTCGGCGACGCAGACATTGATGGTGCCCGACAGGCTCAGGAGGATTTTGCTCTCGAATTGCCAGCCGCCGAGGTTGCGCATCCAGCGAATCTCGCCCTGGTCGTAGCCGAACTGCCCGACGGCGAGGTCGAGGCGGCCGTCCCCATCGAAGTCACCGGCCCGGATGTCGGTCACGCGGGCGATACGCTCGGCAATGACATGGGTGGTGAATTTTTGATGGCCGTCATTTTCCAGGATGATCACGGAACCGATCTTGTCATTGTTGGGGAAAACCTCGCCCATGCAGGACACGAGCAGATCGAGGTCCTTGTCCCCGTCCATGTCCACGGCTTCCACGTGCACGGGCGACGAGAGTCCGGCCATCAAGGTGGATTCGCTGAACTTGCCCGGCTCGGTCTGGCGCAGCCAGGTGACCGCATTCAACTTGTCATCACAGACCAGGATATCCGCGCGCCCGTCCCGGTCGAGGTCGACCACGTTGATGTGCGAGATCCAGGGTTTGCCCTCGAACGGCATGCCGATGGATTCCTTGGTGAACCGCTCCAGATCATTCACGACGGGTGGCTGGAGCGAAACCCGGGGTGCGGGCGGAATGGTCGGTCCGCAGCCGGCCAACAGCACCAGGCAGGCCAGGCCAAATGAGAAATCCATCAGAATACGGGGACGGAGCGAAGGGGCGGCGTTCACGGAAGGGGTGGGATGTCTCTGCAATCGGCGACAAGCATACACCCCGGTGCGCAAAGGTAAATACACATCCAGCCCGCGCGACCGGAAGAAGGGCAGGCTGCACTAAGACTGGGACGAGAGTCGGGCGCGCCAATCCGTCGGCAACAGATCGCGGGCGAGCTCCCGCAAGCGGGCGTCGGGCAGATCCAAATCGAATCGTTTCGCGAGTACCAAGAGCCGGTAGAGTGAACTCGTCGAGACGGAACGTAGCTTCACCTCGGTGGTTTCGGCGAGACACTGGCGCACTTGCTCGCGGGCCAGATCCATTTTCCCGCCCTGCGCCAGCACAACGGATAGGCCCACCCGCCGATCCCAGGGCAGATTGCGGTCGGCACCCGCCGCCAATCGGGGGGTCAGCGCACTCAGCGCCTCGGCGAGGCCGGCTCCTTCCCGCCGGGCCATCGCCACCTGGGCCCGGGCGACGACGGCACCGACATCCACCGGGAAGCGCTGCAGGGCCTGGCTGACCTGGGCGGCGAAATCCAGCTGCCCCATCTCGACGAAATATTCCGCCAAGCGGCTCAAGGAGGTCGCCTCGTCCTGTTCCTCGACCACGGCGAAAACCGCCACGGACTGACCCTCGTAACCCGGCACGGCGGGGAGCTCGTAGGCAACGGGCCGCAGCCACGGGGGCAGGGACCAGTTGCGCAGGCCGCCCAGAAATGAAACGTCCACCTGCCCGACCCCGAGCCGCACATATTCGTTGAGGTAGCGATCCCAGGAAGGGATGACGATGTGGGTGATCCCGCGACGCTCGATCAAGGCCAGCGCCTCCGTGGGACTGGTGGCGCTGAAGATGCGGACCGCCGCGCCGATGCCCGCCTGGTTTTCCCAGGACAAGGTTCCCACGCCGCGCAGCCCGCCATAGTAATGCAAAGCCGCGGTTTCGTTGGGCGGAGCGAGCACCACGGCCTTGCCCGGTTCGGCGTGCTTGGCGAGCCAGTGGGCGAGGTCCCGGGCGATCAGGCCGGAGAGTTCAACCTCGTCGAGAGGAACATCCTTGGGATTCTTGGTGGACGGCCACAGTTGGATCAGGCCCGGCAGCAGCAGCAGGGCCAGGAACCCCGCCCACAGCCTGAGCGGGAAAGCGGGCCGCGGGCCGTCGCGCAACGCCACGGTGATGGCGACCACCAGCGCCAGCAGGACCGCATCAACACCGTTCCATCGGCCCAGTTGCCAGCAGGCAAAGCCAGAACCAACCAGGATGGGACCCAGCGCAATGGCCAAGGCAGCGCGGGAGGCGGGGGTCGTGTCCCTGCGCTGGAGTAGCCATAGCGCGGGCAGAACTAACAGGACCGGCAACAGGGTGGCCCAGACCACGGACGAAAGGCCGTCTCGCGTCAGCCAGGTCCAGAGATTTGCGGCCTCGGGACTGTTCGCCAACCGGGTCAGCCGGAAGGACCACAAATCGGGCGTGAGAAATCCGGGATAAGATTTCTGCGCCATCAGCGCGGGCACGGGTGCGATGGCGGCGAGCGCAAAAAGCCATGCGCTCACCCGGCGCCAGTTTCCACCTTGGCTTTCCCGCCGCCCCCAGGCGGCGGATTGATGCAGGACGATGCCGAGACCGAGCCAGGCCAGACTGTACAGCGGGTGGTTGACCTGCAATCGCCAGGAACCCAGGTGGGCGGGAAAATATTCGACCAGATAGAACAGGA
>Ga0255338_1000505_pt1 | contig 120402 bp, 111 predicted proteins | sample MeOH1_35cm_T4_19_FD_203715 | JGI IMG/M metagenome (GOLD analysis project Ga0255338, IMG submission 203715) | Sandy soil microbial communities from University of British Columbia, Vancouver, Canada - MeOH1_35cm_T4_195 | ecosystem: Engineered > Artificial ecosystem > Sand microcosm >... | reverse complement strand
TGAGTTCACCATGTCGACCATGCCGGGCGAGCAGGTCGACCATGTGTTCGCCGGCGGCATGGGACCGGAGACGATCCATTTCCTCGAGGCCTGCATCCGCGACACAGCCGTGATGGTGACGCCGGAATCGGCACGCCGCGTGATGGAGACCTACAGCGCGGCGGACCTCTCGGCCGACCGCAACGAGCCGGTCGACCTGCCGCTGACCAACGAAACGATTTCGGCGATTGCCGAGTTCAAGCAGAAGATCCGCGCGGGGCTCAACGTATGAAACGCCAAGCAAAGCGTCTCGGGCTGGCGATCATCGGTGGCGGGCGGGTCGGGCTGTTCCGCGGCGAGGTGGCCGCGCGGCATCCGTCGGTGGAATGGATCGGGCTCGCCGAGAAGAACCCGAACCGCGCCGGCGAGGTGGGACCCAAAATCGATGCGGATTTCGTCACGCAAAGCCACGTTGAGCTGATCAAGCGGCCGGAGGTGAACTGCGCCATCATCGCCACCGACGAGCATCTGCACGTCGATCCGATCATGGCCTGTATCGAGCGCGGCATCCCGATGCTGATCGAGAAGCCCTTGGCGACGCGGCTCGACGAATCGGCGCGCGTCCTGAAGCTGATCAAGGACGCCAAGCTCGATGCCGTCGTCGGTTACACGCAACGCTTCCGCCGACGCTGGCTGGCGGCCAAGGAGAAGTGCCGCACCGGCGCACTCGGCGAGGTCACGCTCGTCACCTCGCGCGCTTTCATGAACCGGCTGGTGGCGATCGACAATTACAAGCGCACCGACGATTCCTCCACCATCTCACCGATGGTGATCTCCGGCACGCATGCGCTCGATATCTGCATGTGGTGCCTCGAGGGCAAGACGCCGGTCGAGGTCTACGCCCGCTCGATCGACAAGGTGCTGGGCCCCGCCTACAAGGGCATCGACGCCACCGCCGGCATGATCACGTTCGACGACGGCACGGTCTATCACCTCAACATCTCCTGGGCGCTGCCGGTGACCTGGCCGGGCGCGGTCTACTCGTTAGAGGTCGGCATCGTCGGAACCACCGGGGTGCTCACCATCGACGACACCCACCGCGACATCGTGCTGGCGGTGTCGAAACCGCAGTCGGAGGGCTACAATCCGGACGCCACGCGCCTCGTCGACTTCATGGGTAGCTACCCGCCCGGCGACATGGCGCTCGGCGAATTGCGCGGACCGATGGCGCTGGAAACGGACTCTTGGCTCAACCGCATGGCGCTCGGTCTGCCGACGGCGGCCGCCACCGTGGAGGAAGCCCACCGCAACCTGATGCTGACCAAGGCCCTCGACCTATCGGCCAAGCGCAAGGCGCCGGTGAAGCTGCCGCTCAGCGACGAGGATGTGCGGGCGGTGGCTTGAGTCCTTTTACGTAGGCGCGGCCACCGCGGCCCAAACACAACACACTCTGGAAACCGCCGGAAGGCCAATGGCGTCTCGGCAAACGCTCGCCTAAAGTTCCGCGCGATTCACCGGAAGGCCGGCCGGGGGGCCGGCCTTCAGGGTTCTGGGACTTCAGCGGAAAATGACACAAGACACTGTGACGGCTTCCAGCCTGCCGCCGGCCGTGGCGCGGGCCCTCTCGTGGTTGGCCTGGCCCGGCCTGCTCGCGATCTGCATGAGTATCACCGCCGTCGGCTTTCAGGCCGGCATGCCGGCGCTCTATTTCAACATCGCCTATGTGTTTCTCGCCGTCTGCCTCTACGCGCTCGAGCGCACGATGCCGCACGAGCGCGACTGGAACGAGAACGACGGCCAGACCTTCGCCAACATCGCGCACACGCTGCTGAGTAAGGGCTTGGTGCAATCGCTCATCGTGTTCAGCGCGGTCATCGGGCTCAATGCCTACATCACGACGCTGGCGGAGCCCGGCTATGGCCTGTGGCCACGCTCTTGGCCGCTGTGGGCCCAGGTCATCTTGGGGCTGGTGGTCGCCGAGTTCGGCTTCTACTGGGGACACCGCATCGCGCACGAGTGGAAGCCGCTGTGGCGCTTCCATGCCGTACATCACAGCGTGATCCGGCTCTGGATCATCAATACCGGCCGTTTCCATTTCGTCGATGCGCTCAAGAGCATCGTGCTCGGCTCGGCCATCCTGCTGTCGCTCGGCGCGCCGATGGAGGTCTTAACCTGGCTCTCGGCGATCACGGCTTTCATCGGCATGTTGACCCACTGCAACGTCGACATGCGCTTCGGGCCGATGTCGTGGGTGTTCAACACGCCGGAACTCCACCGCTGGCACCACAGCCGCGACCTCCGCGAAGGCAACAAGAACTACAGCGAAAACATCATGCTGTGGGATCACGTATTCGGCACGTTCTTCAACACGCAGGCCTACCGGCCGCCAAAGGACATCGGCATCAACGAGGAAATGCCGGCGGGATTTTTGCAGCAGTTGGCGTGGCCGTTCAGGGCAGAGCGGTAGAAGAAGCGCATGCTGATTGCCCGCGAAGGCGGGCTTGCTCGCGCGGGATGACGGTCGACGATTCAGCGCCCTCCCAGCGCCTTGATCGATAATTCACCCGCCAGCTTGTCGAGCTGAACCAGCAGTTCTGCCGGCAGCGCGAGGCCGTTCTTCAGCCGATCGGCGCGGCGTTTGGCGCGCTCGTCGCCGGGCAAGCGCACGCTTTGGCCGGGCAGGGTCTTGGAGTTGCGCAAGGACCGCACGTGGCGATCGACCTCCGCCTTGAACACATCGAGCTTCTGGAAGCGGCTGGGATCGAGCGCGACGACGAACTGGCCGGTGTTGGTGACGGCGTCGGGCTCGTTGTTGAAGTCGATCACATCGCGGCCGAACAGCGCGCCGTTGAGCGTGCCACCGAGCAGGCCCAGCATCAGCGCCAATCCCGCGCCCTTGTAGCCGCCCATCGGCAGCAGGAGCGCCTCCATGCTCTTGTGCGGATCGGTGATGGCTTCGCCGGTTTGCGGATCGACCATCCAGTCATGCGCCAGCGGCTTGCTCTGCAAACGATGGTTCTTGATGGTGCCGTAGGAGACGATGGAGGTTGCGATATCGAGCACCACCGGCGGTTCCTCGCCGGCGGGAATGGCGATCGCCAACGGATTGGTGCCGAGCAGCGGCTCGGCGCCGCCGGCGAGCGGCATGTGGTTGGCGCTCGCCACCGCGGCGTACATGCCGATCATGTCGGCCTTCAGCGGCAGCGCGGCATAGGCACCGGCGGCGCCGGCATGGTTCGACATGCGGCAGCCGACCCAGGCGACGCCGCATTCGCGCGCGAGATCGATCGCCATCTCGGCCGCGCGCGCGACCACGACATGGCCCATGCCGTTGTCGCCGTCTACGAGCGCCGTCGCCGGCGCGGTGCGATCGACCTTGATATTCGGACGCGGATTGATGGCGCCCATCTTCAGCCGCGACACATATTGCGACAGGCGGAACACGCCATGGGCGTCGGCGCCGATGAGATCGGCCTCCACCATCAGCTCGGCCACCTTGGCGGCGTCGGCGGGTGGCAGCCCCGCCTTGCTCATCGCATCGACGATAAGCCCTGTGACGGCGGCAACGGGGACGCGCATGGCGGCCACGGGTGCGTTCATCAGCCCCTCCCCTTTAACAGCGCTTCGGCGCGCTTGTTCAGGATCGTCGCCTTGTCGGCGTCGGAGATCTTCAAGCCGCGCACATGCGCGACGCAATCCATCATACCCATATCGTAAGGATAATCGCTGCCGAGCATTACGCGGTCGGAGCCGACATGGCCGATCATGAACTCCAGGACCGGCGCCGAATGCAGGATGGTGTCGTAGTAGAAGCGCTTGGCTATGTTCTTCGGTTGCGCCGGCACGTTCTTCTTCGGCTCCGGCCGCACCGTCCAACCATGCTCCCAGCGTGCGGCCTGATAGGGCGTGAAGCCGCCGCCATGGGCGAGAATGAAATTGAGCTTGGGATGGCGGTCGAGCACGCCGCCGAAGACGAGACAAGCGGCGGCGATAGTGGTGTCGAGCGGATTGCCGATGAGGTTGGCGAGGTAGTACGACTTCATCCGGTCGGCGCCGGCGATGTTGTTCGGATGGATGAACATGAAGGCGCCGAGCTCCTCGGCTGTCGCCCACAGCGGCTCAAAGCTTGGATCGTCCAGATTCTTGCCGAGGATATTCGAGGCGAACATCGCGCCTTTCAGCCCGCGCGTCGTCATGACGCGCCTCAGCTCGTCGGCGGCTTTGTCCGGCGCCTGCATCGGCAGCGTCGCGATCGCCATGAGGCGATCTGGGTGCGCGGCGACGTGCTTGGCCATCTGGTCGTTCTGGATCGCGGCCGTCGCGGCACCACGGGCCGGTTCCAGATTGTACAGATAGGTCTGCGGTGTCGCCGACAGCACGTGCACGTCGACACCCGACGCATCCATGTCGCGCAGGCGCTGCGCAAGATCGAAACCGCCGAGCGGGAACGGCCGATAGGCCACACCCGCGACATCCAAAGTCGCGCTCATCGCATCGATGGGTGTGATCGACACCGGCGCGCCTTCCTTGGTGAGCAGCGCCGCGGTTTCCTGCGTCAGCACGTGCGTGTGAACGTCGATCGTTCGCATTTCATCCCCTGAAATCTTGTTGTTGTCGACCTTATCTACAACCTTGAGTGCCGCAGCGATGAACGGCGCGCAAGACCAGTTGATGCAACCCGGTTACGAATGATCCTAACGCGAAAAGCGGGTTCCCACCCCGCGCGCTCATGCGCTAGGCTCCCGTCCCCAAACACCACCTTCAAACTTTCCGGAACGTCCATGACAGCGATCAACCCCGCCCGCGGCAAGAACGAACCACGCGTGGAGGACGACGCCTTGGTGCGCGGCACCGGCCGCTTCATGGACGACCCCAGGCTGCCGAACCAAGTCTATGCCGCTTTCGTGCGCTCGCCGCACGCACATGCGCGCATCCTGAAGATCGACACCGAAGCCGCACGCAAGGCGAAGAAGATTTTGGCCGTGCTCACCGCCGAGGACATGAAGGCGGCCGGCGTCACCACCGTGTCGCGGCACCCGCCGATCCCGGGCCGCGGCGGCGCCAAGCTCGTGGTGCCGTTCCGCCCGTCGCTCGCCGGCGAGAAGGCGATGCACGTCGGCGATCCAGTGGCGATGGTCGTGGCGGAAACCATCGGCGCCGCGCAGGACGCGGCCGATCTCGTGCAGGTCGACTACGAGGAATTGCCGGCGGTGGTCGATCTCGCCACCGCGATGAAGGCCAAGACGCAACTCTATCCGGAAGCGCCGGGCAACCTGGTGGTCGACTGGCCGGGCACCGTCGGGGAAGGCGCCAACGAACAAGAGGTCGCCGACATCATCGCCAAGGCGGCGCATGTTGCGCGCGTGAAGGTGACCAACCAGCGCATGGTCGTGGCCTCGATGGAAACGCGCGGCGCGACCGGCACCTACGACAAGGCGTCCGACAGCTACACGCTCTATGCCTGCTCGCAGAGCGCGGACGCCCTGCGCGCGCAGGTCGCGCCGACCATGGGCGTCACCAATGACAAGGTGCGCGTGATCACCGAGGATGTCGGCGGCGCCTTCGGCATGAAGACGCCGTGCTATCCGGAGTATCCGGCCTTGCTGGTGGCGGCCCGCAAGCTGGGGCGGCCGGTGCACTGGATGTCGTCGCGCTCGGAAGCTTTCGTCACCGACACGCAGGCGCGCGACACCGTGACCGAGGCGGAACTCGCGCTCGACGACAAGGGCAAGTTCCTGGCGCTGCGCATGCGCCACCTGTGCAACCAGGGCGCCTATGTCTCGACCGCCGGCGTCGGCATTAACACCAACAACTTCGCACGCTGCCTGCCGGGCATGTATCTCATCCCCAAGATCGACGCCTCGGTCGCCTGCTATTTCTCCAACACGATCCCGATCGGGCCCTATCGCGGCGCCGGGCGTCCGGAAGCGAACTACGCGCTCGAGAAGGTCGTCGAGGAAGCCGCGCGTATCACCGGCATCGACAAAGTGAAGCTGCGCAAGAAAAACCTGATCCCGCAGTCGAAGATGCCGTACAAGACGGCGATCGGCACCGTTTACGACAGTGGCGATTTCCCCGGCCTCGTCGAAAAGGCGCTGACGCTCTCCGATTACGCCAACTTTGCCAAGCGCAAGCGCGAGAGCTTAAAGCGCAAGAAACTGCGCGGCATCGGCATTTCCTGCATGCTGGAGCATGCCGGCTCGATCCCGCTGGAGGAAGCCAGCGCCACCTTCCCCGGCGACGACAAGATCATCCTGGGCTGCAACGTGCAGTCCACCGGCCAGAGCCATGCCACGGTGTTCGGCCGGCTGTTCGCCGGCAAGCTCGGCATCGACCCCAAGCACGTTCAGCACAAGCACGGCGATACCGCGCTCGGCCTGACCGGGTTCGCCTCGGTCGGCTCGCGCTCGGCCATGTGCGCCGGCAACGCCATCGTGCATGTCGCCGACGTGGTGATCGCCAAGGGCAAGAAGGTTGCCTCCGCGCTGCTGGAGGCGTCGGAGAGCGACATCCAATACGGCAACGGCACGTTCACCGTGGTCGGCACCGATCGCAAAATCTCGCTGTTCGACGTGGCGCGGCGCGCCAAGGACGTCGGCGGCAAAGGCGACGTGCCCGATACGCTCGACACCAAGGACAAGGCCGAAACGCCGCTGACGTTCCCGAACGGCTGCCATGTCGCCGAGGTGGAGATCGATCCGGAGACAGGCCACATGGACATCGTCACCTATACGGCGGTCGATGATCCCGGCGTGATGCTCGATTCCGTCGTGGTCGAAGGCCAGGTGCATGGTTCGCTGGCGCAAGGGTTGGGCCAGGCGCTGGTGGAGAACGCCGTCTATGATTTACAAAGCGGCCAACTCGTCACCGGCTCATTCATGGATTACGGCATGCCGCACGCGCACATCATGCCGCTCGAACTGCGCGAGGCGGTGTATTCGGTGCCGGCGACCAGCAACCCGCTCGGCGTCAAGGGCACGGGCGAAGCCGGCACCACGGCGGCGATCGCCACGGTGATGAACGCGGTCGCCGATGCGATCCCGAACGGCGCAGCGAATTACATGGAAATGCCGGCGACGCCGGCGAAGATATGGGATGCGTGCCAGAAGGCGATGGCGAAGTAGAAGCATCGCCACGCACAAAAATAAAATGGCCGGGCATGCCCGGCCATTTTCATTTCAATGTGTCGCGCGCCTCACGCTTGCGAGATGAACTTCGTGTTCATGTACGCCTGCAGGCCTTCGATGCCGCCTTCGGAGCCGTAGCCCGATTCCTTGATGCCGCCGAAGGGCGTCTCCGGCGTCGAGATGGCGACGCTGTTGACGCCCACCATGCCCGACTGGATGGCGTCGCCGATCGCGATGGCCGTGGCGCCCGACGACGTGAACGTATAGGCGGCGAGCCCGTACTCCAGCGAGTTGGCGCGCTCGACCACCTCGTCGAAAGTCTTGAACGGCACGATCGGCGCCACTGGGCCGAACGGCTCCTGCGTCATGATCTTGGAATCATCCGGCACGTCGGTGATCACCGTCGGCTGGAAGAAGAAGCCCTGATTGCCGTGGCGCGAGCCACCGGCGAGGATCTTGCCGCCGCGGTCCTTGGCGTCGTTGACGAAGGATTCCATCGCATCGAGCCGGCGCGGATTGGCGAGCGGGCCCATGGTGGTGCCCTTCTCCAGACCGTCACCCAGCTTGATGTTCTTGGCGTACTCCGCGAAGCGCGCGACGAACTTGCTGTAACCCGCCTCCTGCACATAGAAGCGCGTCGGCGAGATGCAGACTTGGCCGGCGTTGCGATATTTGAAGGCGGCGATGGTGTCGGCCGCCTTCTCCGGATCGGCGTCGCCAAACACGATGACCGGCGAATGGCCACCAAGCTCCATGGTGGCCTTCTTCATATGTTTGCCGGCGAGCGCCGCGAGATGCTTGCCCACGGGAATCGAGCCGGTGAAGGAGATCTTCTTCACGGCCCCGGCCGGGATCAGATGTTCGGACACATTGGCCGGCACGCCGAACACGAGGTTGAGCACGCCTGCGGGGAGACCGGCATCGGCGAAGCACTTGACCAGTTCGACGCAGCCGCCGGGCGTTTCCTCCGACGCCTTGATGATGATCGAGCAGCCGGCGGCGAGTGCGCCGGCGATCTTGCGGACGGGCGTCAGCGTCGGGAAGTTCCACGGCGTGAAGGCGGCGACGACGCCGACCGGCTCCTGCAGCACGATCTGGCGCACGCCCTTCTGGCGGCCCGGCACGATGCGGCCGTAAGCGCGACGGCCCTCTTCGGCGTACCAGTCGATGATGTCGGCGGAGGTCAACACCTCGATCCGCGACTCGCCGAAGACCTTGCCCTGTTCCTGCGTCTGCACCGTGGCGACGTGCTCGACGCGCTCACGCAGCAGATCGGCCGCCTTGCGCATGACCTTGGCGCGGTCATAGGCGGAGGTGGCCTTCCAGACAGCGAAGCCCTTCTGAGCGGCGGCCAGCGCTTCGTCGAGATCGGCGGCGGAGGCATGCGGCAGAGCGGCAAGCACCTTGCCGGTCGCCGGGTTGATCACGTCCTCACCCTTGCGGCCTGCGCCGTTGAGCCATTTTCCATCGATGAAAAGCTTGAGCTCGGTGTACATGCGAGAACCTCACGATTTACGGGCAAAGATGTCGCGCGGTGGATTAGCACTTTCAGCCGAGGGCGGCCAGCCGCACGGCCGCGGGTCTCACGCGCCGAGATAAGCCCCGCCATTGGCGTGGATGCTCTGGCCAGTCACGTAGCGCGCAGCCGGACTGCACAGGAAACGCACCACGGCCGCGACATCGTCGGGCGTGCCGCGCTCGCCGGTGATGGTCGAGTGGGTGAGATGATGCTGCGGTTCCGGTGCGCCCTGCGGCCGTGGCGTGCCGATGAGGCCGGGGACGACGCAGTTCACGGTGATGCCATCGTCGGCGAGATCATGCGCCAGCGCGCGGGTGAAGCCGATGAGGCCGGCTTTGGCGGTGACGACATGGGCACGGTCCTTGGCGCCGGTGTGCGCGCTCAGGCCGCCGATGTTGACGATAGAGCCCTGCCCGCTTTTCTGAAGCGCGGGCAGACAGGCCTTCACGCAATGAAAGGCGCCGTCGAGCGTGACGTCCAGAACCTTGCGCCAATCGGCATAGCTCATGTCAGTGAACTTCTGTTCGCCGCGCAGGGCGGCGTTGTTGACGAGGATGTCGATGCGGCCGAAGCGCTGGAGCGCAAGTTGGGCCATTTCTTCGACCGCCTTCACATCGCCGACATCGCCGATGTGTGCGACGGCCTTGCCGCCAGCGACCTCGATCTCGCGCACGACAGCGTCGGCTTCCGCTTTGTTCGAGCGGACGTTCACCACGACAGCGGCACCGGATTGCGCCAATTGCAACGCGATGGCACGGCCGATGTTGCGTCCTCCACCGGTGACGATGGCGACCTTGCCGGTGAGTTCGTTGCTCGCGCTCATGCCGTAGTTTAACCCCGCAATGACGTGAGATCGACTTTTCCGTCGTAGAATGCGGCGAGCAGCTTCAGCACAGCGGCACCGCGCACCTCCTCCCAGCCGCCGTGGCGGGCATTGAGCAAGAACTTTTCCTCGAGGTCGGCGCGCGTCAGCGGCTCGTGCGCGCCGCCGCGGAAATGCGGCTGGCGTTCCTCGACCACCGTACCGTCGTTGAGCACGGCGCGGATGTGGCCGGTGAAGTTATTGGGATAGGGATTGTCCGGATCGATGACGTAATGGACCTTGGCGGCCAGCGCCAGCACGTCCGGATCGTTCACAGCCTTGTCGGTGAAGGTATCCAGCCCGACGCCATCATGCACGAAGCCGGTCGCAAGCAAAAAGGGCGTGGCGAATTTGGCGGCGTAGCCGTTGGGCGGACGCTGCTTGGCCGCTAGCGGCTCCCATAGGCGATGCACGGTGCCTTCGGCTACTTCGCAGCTCAGTTCCTTCACGTCGCCGGGCCTAATGCCGCGCGCGGCAAGGCGCCGGGCGCAGTCGATATAAGGATGCGCCATGGTTCCGCAGGGGTAAGGCTTGAAGGCGAGCGTCTCGAGCACCCACGCGTCACCAAAACCATCGAGCGCGCCATAATTGCCTTTGCTGCTATGGGCGAAGCCGTAGAACAGGCCATGCACGCCCTCGAACACCGTGCGCGGGCCGACAAAGCCGCCACGCGCCAAAAGCGCCGCGCGCAGACCCGATTGCGCCGCCCAGCCCGGATGCAGCCGCTTGGTCCAGGCGCCCTCCGCGAGATATTCGATGATGCCGGAGGCCATGCTGCCGGCGATGCCGAGGCTATCGACAATCTGCTTTTGGTTGAGGCCGAGCGCAGCGCCGACACCGGCGGCCGCGCCCATCACACCGAAGATCGCCGTCGGATGGAAGCCCGCCTTGTGCACGGCCTTCGGCACCACGGTCGACAGACGGCACATCAGCTCGCTGCCGACGGCGATGCCTAACAGCGCGTCGGTCCCGCCGCGGCCGTGGCGCTCGCAGGCCGCCAGCACCGCCGGCACAATGACGGCGCCGGCATGCACCGGCCCACCCTCGAAGGTGTCGTCGAAATCCTCCCCGTGGCAGGCAGTACCGTTGACGAACGCGGCGCCAGCGCTGGTGAGCGTGCGGGCGTGGCCGATGGCGGTGCATGGACCATCGTCGTCGAGCCCGGCGAGCGTGCTTTGCACATAGTCCTCGTTGCGTGCGGTGACGCAGAGCCCGACCACGTCGATCAAGAGGTCGATGCATTTGGCGCGAACCGCCGGCGGCAGCGTATCGGCACGCAGCGCGACGATGCGGGCGGCGACTTTTTCAGCAACGGCGGTCTCGGGAAGCGGCGCGGCCATGATCAGGTCCGAAAGCGGACGGTGCCGAAACCGGGAATCTTGTTGACCGCGATCACCACGGCGAAGGTGATGAGCAGCATGCCGATGCCGATCACCGAGATGGCGCCGAGATCGCCGCTTTCATTGAGATCGTAGATCAGCACCGAAATCACCTTGGTCTCCGAGGTAAACAAGATGATCGCCGCTGACAGTTCACGCATCACGCCGACGAAGATGAAGCACCAGGTGGCAATGACGCCGGTGCGCAACAGCGGCGCGGTAATCCCCCACAACGAGCGCAGGCGCGTCGCGCCCAGGATGCGGCTCGCATCCTCCAGCTCCGGATGAATGGTGCGGAACGCCGCCTGGAGCTGCTGATAGGCGGACGGCAGCGCAATGGTGACGAAGGCGACGAGCAGGATCCACAAAGTGCCGTAGAGCACGAAAGGCGGACGCGTGTAGGAGAGGAACAGGCCAACGCCGAGCACGATACCGGGGATGGCGATCGGCGCGGTGGCGAGGAAGCCGAGCGCGCGCCAGCCGGTCACTGCCTGCCGCGCGGTGACATAGGCAATGACGACGGCGATGACGGTGCCGATGGTGGCGGTGGCACTGCCGAGAATGATGGTATTCTTGAGCGCGAGCGAGGCCGCGGACAATTCGAACAGCACAAACTCGACGTTGTGCAGCGTGGCGTTCTTGAACGTCAGGAAGGTGCTCGCCACCGGCGAGAAGGCGGCGTTGACCAGCGCGGTGTAAGGCAGGAACACCGGCAGCATCAGCACCGCGAGACAGATGATGAAGGCCGGCCAGCGCCATCCGTGCAGCGGGATCAGCCGCGGCGCGCCGTATTTGCCGCCGACGATCGAATAGCCGCGGCGACCGAGGATCATGTGCTCGGCGCGCAGCAGCACGACGGTGAGCACCAGGAGCGGCAGCGAAGCGGCGGCGGCCAACTCCGGCTTGGGCGGATACTGGAACAGGCTCCAGATCTTGGTGGTCATCGTGTGGAAGCCGGCGGGCAGCGCCAGAATCGCCGGCGAACCGAACAGCGTCATCGCCTGCAAGAAAGCGACCAGCGCGCCGGCCAAGAGAGCCGGCAGCACTAGCGGGATGGTGACGCGGCGCGCCGTATACCAGCGCCCGCCGCCAAGGATGGAGGAAGCATCTTCCAGTTCGCCCGGCGTGCGGTCGAGCGAATTGGCGACCAGCACGAAAACGTAAGGGAACGTGTAGCAGGAGATGACGAAGATCAGGCCAGTCAAAGTGTAGATGTTGAACAGGTGCTCGCCCTGCTCCGCTCCTGCCACCATGCGATAGAGCTGGTTGAGCAGACCGCTGTTCGGCGCTGCCAGCAATTCCCAGGCGATGGCGCCGAGGAAGGGCGGCGTCACGAACGAGGCGGTGACCAGCGCACGGATGATGCCGCTGAAGGGCAGATCGGTGCGCGCCACCAGCCAGCCCATGGGCGCGGCAACAACACAGCAGATGAACGCCGACGAGGTGGCGAGGATGAAGGTAGTGACGAGCGGATCGTAGAATGAGGACTCGGTGAACAGCCGGTAGAAGTTGGCGAGCGTGAGCGCACCCTTCTGATCGGTTAGGCTGTAGATGAACAGCCAGGAGAGCGGCAGCACGATCAGCACGCACAGCACGGCGACGAAGAGATAGAGCACCGGCTTCGTCAGGTCGAAGCGGACGGCGCGGCGTTCGGGCGTGGCCGGCAAAGCGACAGTCATAGGCGCCTCCGGGATGGGGGGCTCTTTGAAAAGCCGTGCTTCGACAGCTTCCCCCACCCCTGACCCTTCCCCGCCATGCGCAAGCGCGCGTGTGGGGAGGGGAACACTGCGGCCACGCCCGGCGTCATCGCCATCACACCTTGAAGATCTTGGTGTAGCGCTGCTTGATCTCGTCGCTCATCTTTTCGACGGCTGCCGCATCATCCTTCATCACCTTGATGTCCTTGAAGGACGTGCGGCCAGGTTTCTCCTTAGTCTGCGGATGCATCGAACGCAGGCCGCCGGTATCAATAATGAGCTGCTGGCATTCCGGCGTGAAGCTGTAAGCCGTGAACAGCTTCGCCGCGTTCGGGTTCGGCGCCGCCTTGAACATGCCGGTCGGCCCGATGATCAGCGGCGAGCCTTCGGTGGCATAGACCGGCTCCACCGGCCCGCCCTTCTCCTTGATCTGGAAAATATTGTACTCGTTGCCATCGGCCATGACGGCGCGTTCGCCCAGCGCCAGCCGCTTCGGCGGATCGGCCGAGGACTGAACCTGCATGATGCCCTGCGCGGCAAGCTTCTCGAAGTAGCCCCAGCCGAGATCGCGCTGCATCTGATAGGTCGCGGTCATGATGGTGCCGCTGTAACCGGGATGTGCCTTGACGATCTTGCCCTTCCATTTCGGATCGAGCAGATCGGCAAAGCTCTTGGGCGCATCCTCCTTCTTCACCAGGTTGGTGTTGTAGGCGATGATCGACACCCAGACGCGGAAGCTGGCGAACATGCCGTCCGGGTCCTTGTGCTCGGCCGGATAGAATTTGGCCACGTCCTCCGGCACGAAAGTCTCCAAAAGGCCGCCCTTCTTCCAGACGATGAAATGCGCGGCGTCGGAGGAGTTGGCGACATCCACGGCGCGAATGTTCGATGCATATTCCTGACCGATGCGCTGGAACACGCGCTCGGCGCCCGTGCGCTCGACACGCACCGCGATGCCGGGGAATTTTGCCTCGAAGGACTTGCCCACCTTCTCGGCAAGCGGCAGATCGACGGACGTGTACCAGACGACCTTGCCTTCCTTCTTGGCGGCTTCGATCAGTTGCGGCGTGATCGCGGCGGCCGGCGGCGCGGCCGACACGACTTGCGTCGAGAACGCGGCGCCGGCGGCGAGTGCACTCGATCCGATCAACAGGTCGCGGCGTGAAAGCTTCATGTCCTTCATCGCGTCTCCTCCATTTCCCTGATCTTTATTTAGTTGTTATGTCGCCCCACAAATCCTCATCGGTTCAGCGCACGGGTGCGCTGCGGCGGCAAATGCAGCCACACCTGGCTCCCCTGCGGAAAGTTTTCGGCAGCGTCGGTGAGCACGCGCAACTGCGTTCCGTCCTTGGCCTCGACCATGTAGTCGCGGCTGCCGCCGAGAAAGACCTGACGTGTCACGGTCGCCGGCACGACGTTGTCGCTCTCCGCCGGCGCGGTCACCGAAATCGCAATGTCGTGCGGGCGGATCGACACCGGCGTCGCAATGCCAGGACTTACGGCCTCGCCCGCGCAAGCGAGCGGCACGCCGGCGAAATCGACGCGGCCGCCTTCAAGCCCGGTGCCCTTGATGACGTTACTGGCGCCGATGAAACGGGCAACGAATTCCGACACGGGGCGATCGTAGATGTCTTCCGGCGTGCCGGCTTGCTCGATCCTGCCGCCGTTCATCACCGCGATCAGATCGGCGGTGGTCATCGCCTCGGACTGGTCGTGGGTGACGTAGACGGTGGTGTAGCGATACGCGTCGTGCAGTCGGCGCACCTCGAAACGCATCTCCTCGCGCAAGTTGGCGTCGAGGTTGGACAGCGGCTCGTCGAGCAATAGCGTCTCCGGCTCGACGATCAGTGCCCGCGCCAACGCCACGCGTTGCTGCTGGCCGCCGGACAGTTCGCCCGGGTAGCGTTCGGCAAGCGCGGCCAGCTTGGTGGTGGCGAGAATGGCGGCGAGCTTCTTGGCCATCGTGTCGCGGTCGACTTTCCGCAACCGCAGGCCATAGAGGATGTTTTCGGCGACCGTCATGTGCGGCCAGAGCGCGTAGCTCTGGAAGATCATCGACATGTTACGCCGCTCGGGCGGCAGCGTCTCGCGCGTCGAGGACACCAGCCGGTCGCCGACCCGGATCTCGCCCGCGCTCGGCTCGACGAAACCGGCGATCAGCCGCAAGGTCGTGGTCTTGCCGCAGCCGGAGGGCCCCAAGAGGCAAACGAGATGGCCGTGCTCGATGGTCAGCGACACGTCGTCGACCACGGCCACGTTGCCGTACCGCTTGGTCAGGTTCCGCAACGCGACCGGCGCCACGCGCATCCTCCCTAAGATCCGGTCCGCTTGCCGCAGACTTCTTCTTAGAGCTTAGCGTATCAACACCGCCGGCGCGTTTTATTTTCAATCCCCGTGGCGGCGGCCTTTTACGACCCCGTGAAAACCGGCTTGCGCTTCTCCATGAAGGCTTTGCGGCCTTCGGTGTAGTCATTGGACGCGAAGCAGGCCTGCACCATCGCCTCGCACTTGGCGAGATCGCGCTTGCTCTCGTCGACGAAGGCCTGGGCAACCATGAACTTGACGGAATCGACCGTGAGCGGCGCATTGTCGGCGATCATGTCGGCGTAGTTCTTCACATAGCCCTCGAGCTCGCCGTCGGCGAGGACGCGGTTGACGAGCCCCATCATCTGCGCCTCGGCGGCGGTGAACTGCCGCGCGGTGAAGAAGATCTCCTTGGCAAAGGACGGGCCGACGAGATCGACCAGCTTCTTGAGCGGCGCGTAGCGATAGCCGAGCGACAGCTTGGCCGCCGGCACGGCAAATTTCGAGCCTTCGGTCGCGATGCGCATGTCGCAGCACAAAGCGAGGCCGACGCCGCCGCCGATGCAATAGCCACGGATCATCGCGATCGTCGGCTTCGGGAAGTCGTAAAAGGCGGCATAGGCGCGATCGACCGCTTCGTTGTAACGGTCGGAAGCCTCCTTGGTGGAGCGCTCGTTCTCGAACTTGGAGATGTCGGCGCCCGACACAAAGGCCTTGCCGCCGGCGCCGGTGACGATGACGACGCGAACGTTCTTGTCGTTCTTGAAGTCCGCGAGATAACTCTCCGCCGCCTCCCACATCTCCAGCGACACCGCGTTGTGCCGTTCGGGATTGTTAAAGGTGAGATAGCCGACACGCCCCTCTTTGCGTGACAGCATCTTATCGGTTGGGGCCATTACAGTTTTTCCTCTTTGACTATCGAGTCACACCGCCTGCGCCTTATGCAGCGCGGCGATCTCGTCATCGGCGAAGCCGAATTCCTTGAGCACCTCATCGGTGTGCTCGCCCTGTTCGGGTGGGGTCGCGGCGATTCGCGTCGACGTGCGCGACATCGAGAACGGCTGCGCCACAAAGAGCTGTTCGCTGCCATCCGGCCGGTGGCCGGTGGCCGCCATGCCGAGGTGCTTCACCTGCGGATCGGCAAACACCTGGTCGATCGAATAGATCGGGCCGCACGGCACGCCGGTGCGGTTGAAGATGTCGATCCATTCGGCGCTCGTCTTGTTGACGGTGCACTTGTTGATTTCGGCATTCACCGCGGCGCGGTTCTTCGACCGCAGCGCGCCGGTCTTGAAATCTTCGCGGTCGAGCAGCTCCGGCGCCTCGATCGCCTGGCACGTGCGCTCCCACATCACCTGGCCGGCGGCCGCGATGTTGATGTGGCCGTCCTTAGTCTTGAACACGCCGGTCGGGATGCTGGTCGGATGGTCGTTGCCCGCCTGCTGCGCGACCTCGTGCATCTGCAGCCAACGCGCGGCCTGGAAATCGAGCATGAATATCTGTGCCTGCAAGAGCGACGTATTCACCCATTGGCCTTCGCCGGACACCTCGCGCTCGAGCAACGCAGTCAAGATACCCATCGCGCAGAACAGACCGGCGCAGAGATCGGCGACAGGAATGCCGACGCGCACCGGCCCCTGCCCCGGCAGACCGGTGATCGACATCAGCCCGCCCATGCCCTGCGCGATCTGGTCGAAGCCCGGCCGGTCGCGATAGGGACCGTCCTGGCCGAAGCCGGAGATACTGCCGAGGACGATGCGCTTGTTGACCTTCTTCAGGCTCTCGTAATCGATGCCAAGCCGGTCCTTCACGTCGGGACGGAAGTTCTCGACCACGACGTCGGCTTTCGCGACCATGCGCTTGAAGGTGGCCAGGCCCTGCGGCGATTTCAGGTCGAGCGTGATGCTGCGCTTGTTGCGGTGCAGATTCTGAAAGTCCGCGTTGTCGCGCGGGCCGCCCGGGCCCTCACCTTTCTCCAGGTGCGGCGGCGTCTCGATCTTGATGACATTGGCGCCCCAGTCAGCCAGTTGGCGGACGCAGGTCGGGCCGGAACGGACGCGGGTGAGGTCAAGGATGGTGAAGCGGGAAAGAGCCTGGGAGGCCCTGGAAAACGGCATTTCGACGGCTCCGGCTGACTTAAAGCGCGATCCGGGACGGATTTTGAGGGCCCGACAATCCCCGATCTGCTTGGGCTTGTCTATTGCGTCCCGGGAATGGCCGGAAACGTCCAAATGACGGGCGCACGAGCAGTTTATTCATCATCCGGTGTCTTTATCGGTTCCGCCGCCTTGAAAAGACCATCGATGCCTGTCATATGACCCTTGCGGATGAAAGACCCGGATTCGGGTTTCGCGGGCTGCGTGCACGAACTTCATTCAAACGAATTTCGCCCCGCCTCTTCCGTTCTCCCTGAACTGACGACAACCCTGGCCACGCGGGATGTCTTGAGACCCCCGCGATTCCGCCGCCTGCATCCGTGGGACGGCCGCTTCGCCGTATAAGAAAGAGCTATTTTGACTTCATTCAACGACTTCGGCCTCGCAGAGCCGATCCTTCGCGCCCTCGCAGAAGAGAAGTACGTCACTCCCACCCCGATCCAGGCCCAGACCGTTCCGCTCGCCCTTGAAGGGCGCGATGTCATCGGCATTGCCCAGACCGGCACCGGCAAAACCGCGGCTTTCGCGCTGCCGATCATCAACCACTTGTTCAACAAGCGTCAGCGCCCCGAGCGCAAGTCGGCCCGCGTGCTGGTGCTCTCGCCGACGCGCGAATTATCCGGCCAGATCTCCGACAGCTTCCGCACCTATGGCCGTCATATCCGTCCGCTCGATGTCGCGCTCGCCATCGGCGGCGTGCCGATCAACCGGCAGGTTCGCGCGGTCGCCCGCGGCGTCGAAGTGCTCGTCGCTACGCCCGGCCGCCTGCTCGATCTCGTCAACCAGCGCGCTCTGACGCTCAATCAAGTCGAAGTGCTGGTGCTGGACGAAGCCGACCGCATGCTCGACATGGGCTTCATCCACGACATCAAGCGCATCGTGACCATGCTGCCGAAGGAGCGGCAGACGTTGTTCTTCTCGGCCACCATGCCGCAGGAGATCACCAAGCTCGCCGACCAGATGCTCCGCAATCCCGCCCGCGTCGCGGTGACTCCGCAGGCCACCACGGTCGAGCGCATCGCCCAGCGCGTCATCCTCACCGACAAGGCGTCGAAAGTCGCCCTGCTCACCGAGGTGCTGCAGACCGAGAAAATCGATCGCGTGCTGGTCTTTACCCGCACCAAGCATGGCGCCGACAAGGTCGTGCGCGCGCTCGAGAAGATCGGCCATCCGGCCGAAGCGATTCACGGCAACAAGTCGCAGAACCAGCGTGAGCGCGTTCTGGCAGCCTTCCGCTCCGGCTCGCTGCGCACGCTGATCGCCACCGACATCGCCGCCCGCGGCATCGACGTCGACGGCGTCACCCACGTGGTCAACTACGATCTGCCGAACGTTCCCGAAAGCTATGTCCACCGCATCGGCCGCACCGCGCGCGCCGGCGCCGAGGGCGTGGCGATCTCGTTCTGCGATCACGAAGAGCGCGCTTTCCTGCGCGATATCGAACGCCTGATCCGCATGTCGATCCCCTCGACCGACCGCCGCACCGGCGAACGGCCGCGGCCCGAGGCGGCCGAAGCCCATCACGCGGCGCACCGGCAGAACGGCCGTCCGCACAAGCGTGGCAACAGCCAGCAGCGCGGTCATGGTGGTCCTGGCGGTCATCCCGGCAAGGGCGGTGGCCATCAAGGCCGTCCGGCCCAAGGTCAGGGTCGTGGCCACGGCCAGGGTCAGGGCCGCAATGGCCATCCCGGCGGCCGTCCCCGCCACGAGGGACCTCGTTCGGAAGCCGTCGCGCAAGGGGAGCCAAGCGGCATTGGAAATGTTACATTCATGCAGCGCTCGGGCGGCGAGCCGCGCCGTAACGCCGGCCACCGCGCGCCCCGCTAAGGCATGATGCTCGCAACAATCATGCGTAAAGCGAATTAGGCGACCTGGAGAGAATTGGATGGCGAAGGAAGAACTGCTGGAGTTCGACGGTACGGTGACGGAAGTGCTGCCGGATGGCAATTTCCGCGTGAAGCTCGACAACGAGCACGAGGTGCTGGCCTACACCGCCGGCAAGATGCGCAAGTTCCGCATCCGCACCGGCGTCGGTGACCGCGTGATCGTCGAGATGTCGCCTTACGATCTCGCTCGCGGGCGCATCAGTTTCCGCCACAAGGGCGACGCTCCGGCACCCGCGCCGCAGCAACGCCGGCCGCAGTTCCGCGGCGGCAGACGCTAAATTCAAAGAACGACGCCCGGTTATCCGATCGGGCGTCGTTTTAAGATGCCCGGCGGGCTGGCCGGGAAAAGCGTTCGGGGCACGCATTTCCATTTCACCTTGGAGTGCCGTTTGCCATGAAGCCCGTCACCACGTTGCGTCTCGCGCTGGCGATCCTACTTGCCAGTGCTTTTACATTGGCCACGGCACAAGAGCGGCCTAACGGCCGGGGCGGCGAGCGCCCGCGCGCCGAACAGCAGCAACCCGCCGGCAAAGGCGTGCTGCGTCTCCTACCCGGCGACAGCATCACCGAACATTCGATCGATACACCCAAAGGCAAGCTCGCTTATACGGCGGCCGCCGGCACGCTCGCGTTCTACGACCAGTCTGGCGAGCAGAGCGCGGCGATCTTCTACACCGCCTATGTCGCCAAGAACGGAACGCCTAACCGGCCTGTGACTTTCGCCTTCAACGGCGGGCCGGGAGCGGCCTCTGCCTTCCTGCATCTGGGTCTGGTCGGCCCGCGCGTCCTCGACTTCGGCCCGAGCGCACGCGATGCCGCGCAGGCCAAACTGATCGACAACCCGAACACCTGGCTCGCCTTCACCGACCTGGTGCTGATCGATCCGGTCGGCACCGGCTGGAGCCGCGCCGCCAAGCCGGACGACGCGAAGAATTTCTGGAGCATCGAAAGCGATGCGAATGCCATGGCCAAGGCCATTGCGCTCTATGTCGGCAAGAACGACCGCGCCGGAGCGCCGAAATACCTCTTGGGTGAAAGCTATGGCGGCTTTCGTGCGGCCAAGACCGCGCGCGCCTTGGTGCGCGAGCAGGGCATTCCGGTAAACGGCATCGTCATGCTGTCGCCGTTCCTCGAAGGCTGGCTGACCTTCGGCAACGACAGTTCCGCGTTGCGCGCGGCCCTCGAACTGCCCTCTCTCGCGGCCGCCGAACTGGAGCGCAAGAACGCCTTCAACCCGCAAGCGCTGGCGGCGGCGGAAAAGTTCGCGATGACGGACTATCTCACCGCGCTCGCCGGGCCGGCGCCGCGAGGCGACGCCGCAAAGACCTTCTATGCGCGCGTGACGCAGGTGAGCGGGCTGCCGCTGGAGACCGTCACGGAAGCGCGCGGCTTCGTCACCGACGCTTACGTGAAGCGTCTGCGCGAAGGCAAGATCGTCAGTCGCTACGACGCGACCTTCGCAGTGGACGATCCTTTCCCCGAACAGCGGGGCTCGCGCGCGCCCGATCCGGTGCTCGACGGCGTTTCGCGCGCCTATGGCGGCGCCTTTGCGGCTTACGCGCGCAACGAACTCGGCTTCAAGACCGAGATGACCTATTCGCTGCTGGCCAATGACGTGACTCGTCACTGGGATTGGCAGGGCGGACGCGGTCAGGCCAGCGCCGACAGTGATCTGCGCGTGCTGCTGTCGTTCAGCCCGTCGTTCCGACTGCTGATCGGGCACGGCTATGCCGACATGGTCACGCCCTATGCCATGTCGCGTTACATCCTCGACCACCTGCCGCCGAGCGACCCGCCCGGACGCGCCCAGCTCAAGCTCTACCGCGGCGGGCACATGTTCTACCTCGACGCACAGGCGCGGCAGGCCTTCAGCAGCGACGCCGCGGCATTCTATCGCGGCGAATAAGCGGTATCGGAGCAAGCCATAGGCGGCCCCGAAATTTCGGCTAAGATCGACTGCAACCTCGCCGGGAGAGAAGATCATGCGCATGCGCGTTTCTGCAATCGCCGTCGCGGCGTTGGCCACCATCGGCCTGGCTCAAGCGGCCAGCGCAAAGGACAAGCTGACCGTTGCGACTTATCTTGAACCCGCACATTTGTCCGCTTTCTGGCCGCTGATGAACGGCAAGGTGCCGTCCGATACACTCGAGGTCGAGATCAAGAACCTGGCGATCGACGTCGCCGGCCAGGCCATGGCCACCAAACAATTCGACGTGTTCGAGGTCGGCGCGCTGAGCCTGGAGCAAGCGGCAGCGCAGGGGCTGAAGCTGCAGATGGTCGGCACTGCGCTGCGCTACAAACCGGTGCCGCAAGGCTTCGGCATCTGGGTGAAGGCGGACTCGCCGTTCAAGTCGATCGCCGACCTGAAAGGCAAGACCATCGGCAGCTACGGCTTCAAGTCGACGGTGTTCGCGGTGCAGCGCATGGCGTTGCAGGACAAGTACAAAGTCAATGTCGCGCTCGACGGCGGCGACTTCAAGTTCGTGCAACTGCCGGCGCCGAACCTGCCGGGCGCACTGTCGACCGGCCGCGTCGACGCCGCGACCTTCAGCCACCTGCAAAGCTACCAGGCGCGCAAGGGCACCGAATTCCGCTTGCTCGTGAACAGCGCCGAGAACCTGAAAGAGGTCTACGGCGTGCCGATGGTAACCTCGATCTTCATCGCCTATCCCGAGCGACTGGCGGAAAAGCCGGAGGCCTATCGCGAGCTCCTGCGCATGCTGAAGGCGTCCAGCGACTACACGCGCACGCATCAGGACGAGGTTTTCACGGCGGTCGCGGAAGCCACCAAGGTGCCGAAGGATTTCTTCGTGGACTGGTGGGCAAACTACGGCAGCTTCCCGGTGTCGATCTCGAACGACGACATCAAGGCGATCGATATCGTCTACGACAAGGCGAAGTCGTTCGACATGTCGAAGCAGGCACCGGACCTGAAGCAGGTGATCTGGGACAAGGCTTTGCGCGAGTAATCCGACCTTCAGCGCACGTCCCGCAAATACTTGCGGATGGTCGCGTGCACGAGGCCGAGGATCTCATCACGCCGCGGTTGGATGCGGGCGATCGTGCCAGCATTTCCGACCACCAGTTGATCCCCGAACGGGCCCGGCGGCAGCAGCACCGCAAGATTGGCGGCGTTCGGTATCGTGCCTTCCGCGTAGCCGTAACCGTTCTGCCGGATGAGATCGAGCACCGGAACCAACGAAGGAAACTTGACACGCCGCTCCGGCCGCTTTTGCTCAGCATTGATGCGCAGCACCAGCGACTCGACCTCTTGCCGGTTCATGGTGCTCAGGATCATGTGGCCCATCATCGCACGGGTGAGCGGCCGCGCGTCGCCCGGCCGGGTATGGTGCAGGCTGTCCATGGCGCCCTGCTCAACCGCCAGCACTTCAACGTAAAGGCTGTTGCGGGTTGCCAGGATCACGGTGTCTCCAGTGAGCCGGCTGAGCTCGGCGATCAGGCTCATCAGATTGCCGGTGGCGAACATCGAGTCGTTCAGCCAGCTCCCGAGCAGCGTGATGCGCATGGAGGGTGCGTAGCTGCGGTCGTATCGGATCAGGTAACCCATCTTGATCAGCGAGCGCAGCAGCATCGAGGCGCTCGACTGCGGCAGCGACAATGCCTCGGCGATGTCGGTTAGCCGCAGCGGCTTTTTTACGTCGCGGAACAATTCGAGCACTTCGAGCGAACGCCCGGCGGACTTGATGACGTCCTTGCCGCGGCGGCGGATGACGGCACTGGTAGAAACTTGTTCGCCCTTGCTTTTCATGTGCGCTAAAGGGCCTGGCTGCGGTGGCGCAGGCCGGCATCGATACGCAGCGCAGCGCCGCTGATATAGGAGGCGCGCTCGGAGGCGAGGAACGCCACCGCGTCGGCAACCTCCTTTGGCGTACCCGCACGCTTGATCGGCAGATCCTGCAACAGCTCGGGCCAACGCTTCTCGTCATTCAATGTCAGCCGTGCGCGCCGCAGGATGCCTTCCTTGAAGCGATCGGACATGATCGGTCCCGGATTGACGCAGTTCACCCGCACACCGTAACGCACGCTCTCGCCACCAAGCGCGAGCGTGAACGAATTGAGCGCGGCATTGCCAGTGCAGCCGGCAATGTATTTCCAATCCGGCCGCTCGCCTGCCATGCCGATGACGTTGACGATATTACCACGGCCGCGATCGCACATGCGCTGGAATATGATACGGGTGAGATCGACGAAGCCGAACACCTTCAGGTCCCAGGCCGCGCGCCAGGTCGCGCCGTCGACCTCGCTGAGCGGCCCGCGCGGGATGGCGCCGGCGTTGTTCACCAGGATATCGACGTCGATGCAGGTGGTGCCAAGCGCCTCGACTTCGCCGGTTTTAGACAAATCATGTACGTGCGGCTCGGCCGCCACTTTGTATCTGGCGGCGAGTTCGTCGCAGACCTGGCGCAAGAGGTCGCCGTCGCGGGCGGCGAGATGCAGATTGCATCCCTCCTCGGCCATGACTTCGGCGATCGCTTTGCCGATGCCACGCGAGGCGCCGGTGATGAGGACCGATTGTCCGCGAAGGTTGAGATCCATGGCTGTTCTCTCAGAGACTGGGGAGCGGCTTGTTGCGGTCCTGCGGCGACACCCACCGGTAAAGCGGACGCAGGACGAGCACGTCGCCCAGGACGAAGACGAGCACGATCATGAGACAGGTGGCGATGACGGTCGCGGGATCGGAGATGGTCTGGGCCTGGTACATGACGAAGCCGAGGCCGCGTTCCGAGCCAAACAATTCGGCGATCAACGCGATCTTCCAGCTCACGCCATAAGCCAGACGGGCCGCGGCCACGACATAGGGCGCCACCGCCGGGATGAGCACCTTATGGAAGGTGAGCCCGCGCCGCCGCGTGAAGCTTCGTGCCATCTCCAGAAGCTCGGCGTCGATCTCCTCGATGCCCTGGCTAACATTGATGAAGCAGAATGGCACCAGAATTGCCGTCTGTGCGAAGATCACCGCGACGTCGGACACGCCGAACCAGATTACCGCCAGGATCGCCCAGCCGAGCGACGGCATGGCATTGAGGAACGGCAGGATGCGCAAGCGCACAATGTCGCGCGTCACCGGCAGAAAGAAAGGCAGCATGGCGAGCGCGATGCCGAGCGCGGTCGCCACCACGACCGAGAGCGCCACGCGGCCGCCGGTCGCGGCGATATCGCCCATTAGCTTCACATCGGTGAAGAAGCGCAGCAAAGCCTCACCGGTCGCCCACGGGCTGGGCAGAACAAAGGCCGGCAGATTGCGCGACCCCAGCCACCACACCGCGATGACGCCGATAACTGCGGCGTCGGCCAACAGGCGCGCGGGCAAAGCGTTCCTGACAGCAGCGTCACGCATCGGCGTAATGCCTCGTCAGATAGCGCTCAAGCGGCGCAAAGAGAAAACGGTCGGCGAGGTAGGCGATCATGATCATCAGCGCAATGACTGCGAAGATGCGCGGCGTATCGATGTCCTGGCGGGCAATATTGACGAGGAAGCCGAAACCGGAATTGCCTCCGAACAGTTCGGCGGTGAGCGCAACCTTCCAGGCGATGCCGAAGGCGAGCCGCGTCGTTGCCAGCATGAAGGGATAAAGCGCGGGCAGCACGACCAGGGAGAAAGCCCGAGGCCAGGATCGGGTGAAGCTCGCGGTCATCTCAATAAGGTCGGCGTCGAGCTGGTCGAGGGCGGCCTGCATGTTGATCATGTAGATTGGCAAGATGATGATGCCGATCACGAAGATCACCGAGGCGTCGTTGAGACCGAACCAGAGGATCGCCAGCAGCGCCCAACCAATGCTGGAGAAGGAATTGAGGAACGCGGCCAGACGCCCGATCAGCACGCGCGTGATCGGCACGTAATGGCCGGCGACCGCCAATGTTGTGCCAACCACAAAGGCGAGGACGAGCGCGGCCGTCACGTGGAAGATCGAAGCGGCGATATGGCCGGCGAGTTTGGCGCTCACGAGGAAAGCGCCGATCTGCTCCAGCACCGTCAGCGGCGCGGGCAGCACGTAGCCCGGCAGCCGCAGCGCCGCGAACAGCCAGATGATGAGCACCGCCGCCACGAACAGGTGTGCGGCGAGCTTGCGTCTGGTGTTGAGGGAAAGGCTGCGCATGCTATCCCGTGGGCTGCTCCAGTCCGGCGAACATCGCGATCAGGTCGGCGCGGCGGCGCGCAAAATCGGCGTCGTTGGCCGGTGCGCGCGGCCGCTGCGTTGTAAGAATAATCTGCTCGATGACGCGCGTCGGCTTCTTCGACAACAGGAGGATACGGTCGGCGAGCGTCAGCGCCTCGTCCACGTCGTGGGTGACGAAAACGATGGTCTTGCCGGTCTGCTGCCAGATCGCGACGATCTCGTCGCGCATGCGCTGGCGCGTACTGGGATCGAGCGCCGAGAACGGCTCATCCATCAAAATGATCTGCGGCTCGACGGCCAGCGCGCGGGCGATTGCCACCCGCTGCTTCTCACCACCGGACAGCATGCGCGGGTATTTTCCGGAATCTTGCGCCAACCCCACCAGCGCCAGCGCGCGGGAAGCTCTCTCCCGCATCTGCGCGCCGTCGAGACCCGTCCCGCGCAATTCCATGCCAAGCATGACGTTGTCGATGGCCGTGCGCCAAGGCGCCAGCCGCGGCGACTGAAACACAAAAGCGAGATGCTGCCAGCTCTCGCGCGGCTCGCGGCCCTCGACCGTGATGGCGCCGCCGTCGGTGCGCAAAAGATCGCCGATCAGGCGCAGCGTGGTGGATTTACCGCAACCGCTTGGCCCTAAGATGCAGACGAACTCGCCGCGGCGCACCGAGAACGACAAGTTATCGAAAATCGCTTCGTCGCCAAAACGGAGCTGCACGCGATCGAAGCGGATGATCTCGTCCGGCGCGGCCGTCATCGGCTATTTCGCCTGCTCGAAGATAGCGCGCGCGAGCGACGAGCGCATGATCTCGACCGGCCCGCCGGTGATCATGAAGCTGCGGGCGTCGCGCCACATCTGCTCGATCGGCATTTCCTCGGTCAGGCCCATGCCGCCGAACATCTGCATGCAGCGGTCGGCCGCGTGAAAACCAAGCTCGGTGCAGAAGATCTTGATCATCATCGCTTCCTGCCGGGCGGCGACGCCTTTGTCGATGCGCGCGGCGGTGCGTTGCGTGAGCATCAAGCCTGCGTGATACTGCATGTAAAGATCGGCCACCATGAACTGCACGGCCTGGCGATCCGCCAAAGGGCGGCCGAAGGTGACGCGTTGGTTGGCATAAGCCGTCATCAGCTCGAGACAGCGGCTGGCGACGCCGAGCCCGCGTGCGGCCTGAAAGACGCGGCTGGCGCTGATCCAGGCCTGCGCCAGCTTCATGCCGTCGCCTTCCTCGCCGACGCGGTTCGCGACCGGCACCTTGACGTTGTCGAAAGACAGTTCCTCCGTCACCTCGCCCATCATGTGACGTGTGCTGCCGCCCAGCGTGACGCCGGGCGTGTTCATGTCGACGAGAAACACGGACAGGCCGCCGTGCGAACCTTTGGCGCGATCGGTCGCCGCGACGAGCTGGATAAAGTCGGCGTTGCGGGCGTGCAGGATGAAGCGCTTAGCGCCGTTGATGACGTAGTGGTCGCCTTGGCGGACGGCAGTGGTGCGCATGCCGCCGGGATCGCTGCCGGCATCGGGCTCGGTCTGTGCAAAGCAGGTGTGTTTCTCGCCCCGCAAGACCGGATGGAGGTACCGCTGCTTTTGCTCATCATTGAGCGAGAGCAGAATGGAGCGCACATCAGGACCGAAGATGCCCGGCCCTCGCGGCGGCAGCGCGATGGTCCGGGCAAGCTCCTGCCACACCACCGCCAGCGCCAACAGGCTCAGGCCCTGCCCGCCGACTTCCACCGGCGCATCGAGCAGCCAGAAGCCCAGCTCCTTGGCCTTCTTTTCCAGCGCGACGCGATAGTCCGGCTTCAGCTCGCCGCGCTCACGCGCCTTGGTCTCGATCGGGATAAGCTCGCGATCCACGAACTTCCGGATCGTCTGCTGCAGCATTTGGATTTCAGCCGGCAGCTCCAGATCCATGAGGCCTTTTCCCGCCTTTCATGGATGTGATGTTAGCTCAGCCGATATATTTCCGAAATAGCGAGAGCGTGCGGCTTCGCGCAATCCGCGCAGATTCAGGCGCGAAGCTCGGTCGCCGGTCACAATCGAAACCGTGCTCGCCGGGCAACACATAGATCGGCAGTTCCGGAAATGCCGTGCGGATGGTCTCCACATCGGAGAGCGAAATGTGCACATCTCGATCGGCGAAGAAGAGCATGCTCGGGCAGCGCGGCGGCGGCTCGAGCAGGCCGACAATGTCACGGCCGTAGTATGAGACCGCGGCCGAAACCGGGAGGTGCTGCGCGGCGAGCCATGCCACCGAGCCGCCGACGCAATAGCCGACGATGCCGACCTTGCCTACCCGCGCGACCGCCTTCACGGCGGCTTCGACGTCCTTCAGCACGTCGTCCCAGACGAGCCCCGCGCGCAATTGCCGTGCCGCCTCGAGGTCGCTCTTTTCGTAACCGAATGTAACGGCGCGGCGCTGGCGATCGTAGAGCGCCGGGGCGATGGCGAGATAGCCTTCTACCGCGTAGCGATCGCACACCGAGCGGACATAATCGTTGACGCCGAAGGCTTCCTGGATGGCGACCAGACCGCCGCGCGCCGGCTCGGTCGGCTCCGCGAGGTAGGCGCCTAGGCGATGGCCGTCGCGCGCCGTGATCTCGATGTCCTCACCCACCGCCGGTCCCTCGCATTCGCCCGTCTGTTGTCCTGACGCTATCATGGAACGGAGAGACGCGCCTTTCAGGAGACACCATGAACGCCTTGCCGGCTTCGACCGCCCTTACCGGGCTCACGGTTCTCGACCTGACGCGTGTGCGCGCCGGACCGACCTGCGTGCGCCAGTTCGCGGACTGGGGCGCCGACGTCATCAAGGTCGAGATGCGCGAGCCGGGCGCCGCGGCGCAGAGCGACCTCGGCGCACGGCACGAGCCAGATTTCCAGAACCTGCACCGCAACAAGCGCGCCATCACGCTGGACCTCAAGACGGCGGAAGGGCGCGAAGTGCTCGCGCGGCTGGTCAAGCGCGCCGACATCCTGGTCGAGAACTATCGGCCGGACGTGAAATACCGGCTCGGCATCGACTATGAGAGCCTGGCCAAGATCAATCCGCGGCTGATCTACACCAGCATTTCCGGCTTCGGGCAGGACGGGCCCTACAAGGAGCGGCCGGGCGTCGACCAGATCGCGCAAGGCATGTCGGGGCTGATGTCGATCACCGGCGAGCCGGGGCGCGGGCCGATGCGGGTCGGCATTGCCATCGCCGATCTGTCGGCCGGACTGTTCGCCGCACTCGGCACCATGGTCGCGCTCCAGGAGCGGCACACCTCCGGCAAGGGTCAGTGGGTGCAGACCTCGCTGTTGCAGGCGCAGATCTTCATGCTCGACTTCCAGGGCGCGCGTTACGCGATGAAACATGAGGTGCCGCAGCAGGTCGGCAACGGCCATCCGACGGGTGTGCCGACCGGCGCCTACAAGACACGTGACGGCTACATCAACATTTCGCCGACGCCGGCGATGTGGAAGCGCTTCTGCACGGCGATCGGCCGCGAGAACTTGGTCGATCACCCCGACTACTCCACCGCGGTGGCGCGGCGCGCGCGCAGGGCCGAGCTCGACGCCCTCATCGGCGCCATCACGGCCAAATCCACGACGGCCGAACTGGTGGATACGTTCAACGCTGCCGGCATTCCCTCCGGCCCGATCTACACCATGGACCAGACCTTCGCCGATCCGCAGGTGCGGCATCTGGGGGTGACGCAGACCGTCGAGTCGAAAGCGATCGGCGCCTTTGATCTGCTGGCGCAGCCGATCGTGATGAGCCGCACGCCGAGCAAGATCGCGACGCCGGCGCCGGAATACGGCGAGCACAACGACGAAGTGCTGAAGGAGCTTGGCTACACGGCTACGGAGATCGAAGAGTTAAGAAAGAAAGAAGTGATTTAACGGCTATTTCTTCTTACCCTTCGTCCGTCCCCCGAGGCCAGGCTTGTATTTGCCCTCGACAAAGTCGGCGACGCCGCCTTCCTTCCAGCCGACATCCTGCGCTGTCTGCAGCTGTACTTCTTTCGCGGCGGTGTAGTCCATTGAGGCTTCCCAGCTCATTTCCAGTGAGAAGCGGTAAGCATCCTTGGTGGCGCGCAGCGAGTGTGGATCCTTGGAGGCGATCTCGCGCGCAATGGCCATCGTCTCGTCGCGCAGCCGCGCCAGCGGGAACGAGAAATTCACCAGCTTGATCTCGGCCGCGCGCTGCCCGCCGAACTTGCGGCCGGTCATCGCGTAAAACAGCGCGTCGCGCGGGTGGAGCGCATTGGCGAGCGACTTGGAGACGCTGCCGCCGGGAAAACCGTCGAAGTTGATCTCCGACAGAGCGAAGGTCGCTTCATCGGCGGCCACGGCAATGTCGCAAGCCTCGACGATCGAAAAGGCGCCACCGAAGCAATAGCCGTTGATCATGGCGATGGTGGGCTTCGGATAATAGCGCAGCGTGCGGCCACGCCATTCGGTCGCCATTCGGATGATGCGATCGTAGGCCGCCGGCCGGTCTTTCAGCTCGTGGAAGATTTCCTTGAGGTCCATGCCGGCGCAGAAGGCCGCGCCGGCGCCGGTGAGCACGAGAACGCGCACGGAATCGTCATACCGAAGCTGCTCGAGGACCTGTGTGATGTCCTCGTGCAACTGCGGATTCATCGCGTTCATCTTGTCGGGACGATTGAGCGTCACCACTGCAACGCCATCGTCGTTCTCGACCGTCACGGTCTTGAAAGACATGATCCAAACCCGCCCCCATATCCGCATACCCTATCGAGGGCGGTAGGCGGGGAACAGGTCGCGAGGGGCCTCCCGTGACGACATCACGATTGTGAAATTTACGCGGGCCGTCTTGGCGCGCAATTCAAGCCGTTTGCATAACGTAAAAGCAACTAGCCCCAGATCGCCTCCGCCGCCGTGACGATCAGCTTGAGCTTGGCGCGCTGATCCGCCTCGGCCAGCGGGTTACCCGCTACCGTCGAGGCGAAGCCGCATTGCGGCGAGATGGCAAGTCGGTCGAGATCGATATGGCGTGCGGCTTCCTCCGTACGCGCTTTGAGCGCGTCGATTCTCTCCAGCACCGGCGTCTTCGAACTGATAAGGCCGAGCACCACACCCTTGTTCTTCGGCACGAAGCGCAAGGGCGCGAAGTCGCCGGCGCGCGGCGTGTCGTATTCGAGCAGGAAGTGATTGACGTTGGTATTAGCGAAGAAGCGCTCGGCTACCGACTCGTAGCCGCCGGCGCCGAGATAGTGGCCCTTGAAGTTGCCGCGGCACATGTGCACGCCGACGACGACCTCCGGCGGACAATCGGCCACCGCCTGGTTGATGCTGTCGATGTAGAGATCGACCAGCGCGTCCGGCTTGATGCCGGATTTGGCGATGACGTCGCGGATGCCCGGATCGCACAGCAGCGCGACGGCCACCTCGTCGAGCTGGATATAGCGGCAGCCGGCTTTGGCGAGCCCGGCGATCTCCTGCTTGAAGATCATCGCCAGATCCGCGAAAAACGTATCAACGTCCTCGTAGACCGATTTATCGGCGAAGTCGTTGCAGCGGTAGAAATGCATGGTCGATGGCGACGGCAAGGTGATCTTGCCGGTGACTTTCGTCACGTCGTGCAAGAACTGATATTCGTCGAGCGCCAGCGGCTTCTTACGGCCGATCTTCGCGTTGGCATAAGGCGCGGTGAATTCGACCTCGTGGCCTTGGTCGTTGCGGAACTTGAATGAGGCCAGCTTGATCTCGAAGCCGTCGATGCGCTCGACGAAGCGGCCCCAGTAAGAACCGCGGCGGAACTCGCCGTCGGTCACGACCTGCAGGCCGACCTCCTCCTGCAGCGCGACCACCTCACGGATGCATTGGTCCACGACCTGCGTAAACTCCGCGTCGCCGATCTCTTTGGCGCCGTGGCGGCGGAAGGCCTGCTTCAAGGCCGGCGGCCGCAGCAGACTGCCGACGTGATCGGCGCGGAACGGCGGGCGGCCTTTCGCCAGCGGAGCCATGACTTCCTCCCTCGATATTTTTCTATAGACCAATAGATGGAATTTAGATCGGCTCCGTGGCAAAACACAATGGCCTCGGCACGCGGACAGCTTGTGCACCGCGAAGACCGCCGAACGCTAGCCTGGAGCGAGCCGGCCGGATGACCGTCGTCAGCCTAGCCTCCCCCCGCCGCACGGCCAATCAGCGCCGGCGCGCGCCGCAGATCATCGAGGCGGCAGCCCGCGTCTTCGCCGAGCGCGGTTATCACGGCGCCACCACTCAGGATATCGCCGACGTGCTCGGTATCCGCCAGGCGAGCCTGTATTATTATTTCTCCTCCAAGGAGGAGGCCCTCGAGCTCGTTTGCACAAAAGGCGTCGAGGGCTTTTTCGATGCGGCCAAGACCATCGCGACCGGCCCTGGCAACGCACAGGAGCGCCTGACTTTATTGATTAATTCGCACCTGTCGCCACTGATCGACCACCGCGATTTCGTCAAGGTATTCCAGAACGAACGCCAGTATCTTCCGGCCGAGAGCCGCAAGCGGGTCGGCCGATGGTCGCGCGGGCTGGAGCGTATTTTCGAGGATGTCATTTCCGAGGGTGTTGCCAACGGTGAATTCCGCGCCGATCTAAACGCGCGGCTGACAACACTCGCCATTCTCGGCATGTGCAATGCGGCATCGACTTGGTATCGCAAGGAAAACGTGCCGGTTTCGCACATCGCCAAAGAGTTCGCCCGGCTGGCCATTGAAGGCATGGACACGCCTGCGGCGGGCCGCCGCCCGCGCCGGCGCTAGCGGCAATCGCGGCTATAGACTCGCAATTCGATTGAGCTATAGAATTTGGTCAGAGGAAACGCGCGACCAAAGAGCGCCGAATGACCGCGTCCATGACGGTCGATCGAGAACGCCTGCGCCGCAGCACCGCTCCGCATCTGTTGTGCGAGCGAGCGCGGACGCTGCCGGATTCCGTCGCCTTCCGCTCCAAACATCTCGGCATCTACCGCGAACGGCGCTGGCCGGACTATGCCGTGCTGGTCGCACATGCCGCGCGCGCCTTGCAGAGCCTCGGCATCAAGAAGGGCGAGCGCGTCGCCATCATGGGCGACGTCTGCGAGGAATGGATGATCTGCGATCTTGCCGCGCAGTCATTGGGGGCCATTGTCTACGGCATCTATCCGACCGCGTCGGCGGCGGAGGTCGAATACCAGATGCGCAACGGCGGCGCCTGTGTCTTCATCGCTGAGGATCAGGAGTATGTCGACCGCATCCTGCCGATCGCCGACACGCTGCCCGACCTGCGCGCCATTGTCGTGCTCGACGATTCCGCCATGTTCGGCTACGCGCATGAGAAGCTCCACCGCTTCGGCGACATGCTGGAAGCTACCGAAAAGCCGGACCTTGCCTGGCTGGAAGCGCTGATCGCGGACCTCAGGCCTGAAGACCCCGCCTTTATCGTCTACACCTCCGGCACCACCGGCCATCCCAAAGGCGCGCTGATCACGCACGGCAAACACCTCGCCGCCACCGACACGGTCGTTGCGCATTACCCGACGCTGCGCGAGAAGCCGCACCGCACGGTGGTCTATCTGCCGATGTGTCATGTGCTCGGTCGCGACGTGGCGATCACCCTGCCGCTGATGTCGCAGCTCGTGCCGCATTTCGGCGAGGATCCGGAGGACATGGCGACGACCTTCTTCGAGGTCGCACCCACGGCCCTCTTCACCGTGCCGCGCTATCTGCAGAAATTCGCCTCGCACGTGCTGGTCGGCATGCTCAATTCCAGCAAGGTCAAGCGCGTCACCTACGATCTCGCCATGCGCTTCGCGCGCGAGCATGCCAAGCGCCGCTGGAGCGGCACCACGGCGGCCACGCAGGAGGTACTTTATCGCAGCCTGCACGCCGCCGTGTTCAAACCGATCCTCAACAAGCTCGGTTTCGACCGGCTGGAGCTGGTAGTGAGCGGCGGCGCCTCACTGCCGGCCGAGACTATGGCGCTCTGGCACATGTACGGCGTCAACGTCGTCGAGATGTACGGCCAGACCGAGGAAGCCGGCGGCATCATCGCCGGCCAACGCGGCCCCTTCCCGCGTCCCGGCAATGTCGGCACTGTCGTCGAGGGCCTCGAGCTTCGACTGAGCGATGAGGGCGAGATACTGGTGCGAGGCCCCGATCTGTTCGAGGGCTATTGGCAAAACGAAGACGCTACGCGCGCAATCATAAGTCATGACGGCTGGCTGCGTACGGGTGACATCGGCGAATGGCGCGACGGCTCGCTGCGGCTCATCGATCGCGCCCGCGATTTCATCGTCACCGCCGGCGGCAAGACCATCTCGCCCTCCTTTATTGAGAACGTGCTGCGGGCGAGCCCCTATGTGGCCGAGGTTGTCGTATTCGGCCACGGGCGCAAGTATCTCACCGCCATCATCGAGATCGATTTCGACACGGTCGCCGACTGGGCGCGCGCCAATGACGTCGCCTATACCGGCTTCACCAGCCTGGCCGCACACCCACGTATCGAGAAGCTGATCAAGGCCGAGATCGATAGAGGCAATTCCGAACTGGCGCGGGTCGAGCAGATCAAGAGCTTCCGTATCCTGCCCAAGGCGCTCGACCCGGAAGACGAAGGCGAACCGGTGACGCCGACGCGCAAGGTCAAGCGCAACCAGATGTATGAGCGGTTCAAGGCGCTGGTCGAGGGCATGTACGACGACAGCGAGGAGAAGCTGATCGCGGCCGGCGCTGGCAGTGCGTTAGCAGGTTGAAAGTTCAAGAAACGACATGAAAACGGGAGGGACAACATGCTCAAGAGGACTCTGCTAAGTGCGATAGCGGCGGGCACGCTTGCGCTGCCTGCGATGGCGCAAGACGCCTATGTCGTGGGGCTGACCGGCGCACTCACCGGCCCGCCGTCGTCGACTTACGCACCCGCCGTGGATGCCCTGCGCATCTACATCGACGGTGTGAATGCGCGCGGCGGCGTCAACGGCAAGAAGATTCAGCTCATTCTCGAAGACGACGGCGCGCAGCCGTCCAAGGCCGCGGCCAACGCCAAGAAGCTGACCACACAGGACAAGGCCGTGCTGCTGCTCAACGCCAGCCTGTCGTCGACCTACGCGCCGGTGATCGCCGAGAGCAAGGCAGCCGGCGTGCCGCTCTTGTTCGCAAGCTCGGTGTGCCCGCAAAGCGTCTATCCGCCGGCCGATCCGCTGCAGTTCTGCACCACCGGCTTTGCCGCCAATTACGACAGCCAGGCGACGCTCGACTTCGTCAAGGCGACGGCCAAGGGCCCGGTGAAGATCGGCTTCTCGGCCATGGCCATCCCGTTGTCGCGCGGCGAGATCGACCATGCCGAAGAGCTGTCGAAGAAGATGGGCATGACGCCGGTCGACAAGGAAGTGATCCCGCCGCCGACCGCCGACTACACACCCTTCGCCACCAAGCTCAAGGATGCGGGGCCGACCTGGGTCTACTCCTGGGCGCCGTGGGTGACGCAGGTGCGCACCCTGGAAGCGCTGCGCAAGCTCGGCTGGCAGGACGACTACATCGCCTGGGGCCATCTCGAGACCGAGAGCGAGCTGGTGCGGCTGAAGGACGGCAAATTCTACACCGTGAACTCGAACGCGCTGTTCCAGGAGGGCCTGCCGATTCAGAAGGAAATCGAGGATGCCGCGAAGAAAGCCGGCTCGAAGTATCCGGCGCCGACCATGGCGGAAGGCTGGATCGCCGGCATGGTGATCGAAGCGGCGCTGAAAGGCGCCGGCTGGCCGGCCGACGCCGCCAAAATCCGCAACGCGATGGAGAACCTGAAGGTCGACACCAAAGGCCTGCGCGGCGGACCGATCGAGTGGACCAAGAATAACCACTTCCGTACCAAGCTCTACTACCGGGTCTACAAGTGGGACGGCAGCAAGATCGCCCGTGTGCAGGACTGGAAGAGCTATGACGTGAAGTGAGGCTCTTATCCCGCCCCCGCTTGCGGGGGAGGGTGCCGCCACGCAAGTCGCATGTTTGCGACTTGCGCAAATAAAGTTGCTGAATGCGGGCATGCCCGCGTTCAGTGGGCGGCGGGTGGGGGGCGGCTCGTGCATATCGAAGCAACCCCACCCGGCTCGCTTCGCTCGCCACCCTCCCCTTTCAGGGGAGGGATTAGGCTGCGGCTTGCGGCGAATCCATTCCAGTCGACAAACTCGAAAGCTCTTTCGTGCAGCTCCTCGTCAACATCATTGTCCTCGCTTCAATCTACGCGCTGATCGCCTGCGGCTACGTGCTGATCTACCGCGTCAGTCGCGTGCTCAATCTCGCGCATGGCGAGTTGATGATGCTCGGCGCCTATATGGTGCTGGCGACGGCGTCGCTGTTCTCGGGCCATCCCGTGATGGCGCTGGTGGCAGCCATCGTCCTAAGCCTCGTCGTCGGCGTGCTGGTCTATGTCTTCCTCATGCGCAAGATGACCGGCGAGATGGTGCTGGCCGCCATCCTCACCACCGTTGCGCTTGGTATCCTCATCCGCGGCGTCGTGGTGCTGGTGTGGTCGGCGCAGCAGCAATACCCGGCGCAGGCACTCGGCCTACCCAATCCATCGCTGGTGCTGCCCGGCGGCGGGCACATCTCGCTGTGGTCGGCCGTGCTGGTCGGCACCAATATCGCCGTCTACGCCGCACTGTTCGGCTTCCTGCGCTTCGGCCGCTGGGGCATGCGCATGCGCGCGGCGGGCCAGAACCCGCTGCTCGCCGCGCAGCGCGGCATCAACCTGCACGGCGTCTATGCGCTAGCCTGGAGCCTGTCGACGCTCACCGGCGCGCTCGCGGGCATTCTGCTGGCGCTCGATTCCGGGCTCACGGCCAGCATGCCGGTGATCGGATTGAAGGCCTTTCCCGCCGCGCTGGTTGGCGGGCTCGACAGCCTGGTCGGCGCGCTCACCGGCGCCCTGATCGTCGCCGCTGCCGAGGTGCTGCTGATCTACTACGTCGATCCACTGTTGTCGGACGTGGTGCCGTTCCTGGTCCTGCTGGCGATGCTGGTGTTCCGGCCGTGGGGCCTGTTCGGCACGCGCGAGGAGCTCGACCGTGTTTAGGCCCCTGCCCCGCGCCTCTGGCTATTTCCGCATCGACTACGCAGACGATCTGGCACTGATCCAGACGCGTGGCGAGCGCGTAAGCCTTATGGTCTTTGCACTTGTGCTGGTCGCAGTTCCGTTCATCGCCTCGCCCTTCCTGCTCGATCTCGCCTGCCAGGTGCTACTGGCGTCGATCGGCGCTTTATCGCTGATGCTGCTCACCGGTTATGCCGGGCAAATCTCGCTTGGCCATGCCGGCCTGATCGCGGCCGGCGCCTTCACTACCGGCATCCTGGCGCGTGAGATTAGTGCGCCGTTCTGGATCACGCTGCCGGCCTCGGCGCTCACCGGCGTCGTGCTGGGCTTGATCTTCGGCCTGCCGTCGCTGCGGCTGCGCGGGCTCTATCTCGCCGTCAGCACGCTCGCTTTGCATTTCATCGTCATCTATCTCGGCGGCGAATATGAGACCAAGCGCGGTTTCTCGACCGGCATCATGGTCGACAAGCCGACGATCGGAGGCGTCGCGCTGAACGACGGCCGCATCTGGTACTTCATCCTGCTCGCCTTCGCGGTCGGCACCCTGCTCATCTGCATCAACCTCCTGCGCAGCCGCAGCGGACGCGCCTGGCGTGCAATCCACGCGAAAGAGACGGTCGCCGAGGCACTCGGCATCGGCGTCGCCGGCTACAAGCTCTTGGCCTTCGTCATCTCCTCCGCCATGACCTGCGTTGCGGGCTCCCTGTTCGCTTACTACCGCGGCTTCGTCTCCATCGAGGCTTTCGACCTGTTCCTGTCGATCCAGTATGTCGCGATGATCATCATCGGCGGCATGGGCTCGCTACTGGGCGCTCTGCTGGGCGCCGCCTTCGTCACCGTCTTCCCCTATGCCATCGAGGCCCTGCTCAAGTTGCTGCCGAACGCACAAAGCCTCGCTGCCGAGATTTTCGCCGTGAATTATTCGGCCTTCGGCGTGGTCATGATCCTGTTCCTGGTGTTGGAGCCGCTTGGCCTCGTCGGCATCTGGCGTCGCGTGCAGAACTACTTTCTCCTCTGGCCGTTCAAGCAAAAACCGCTGGCGGGGGCACGCAAATGAACGCCCCGCTGCTGCGAGTCGATAAGATCGAGGTCGTCTACAAGCGCGTCATCACCGCGGTGCAGGGTGTGACGCTTTCCGTTGCCGACAGACAGATCGTGGCGCTCCTCGGCACCAACGGCGCCGGCAAGACCACGACCCTGCGGGCCATTTCAGGCTTCCTCGGCATCGACGATGCGCGTGTGACCGAGGGCACCATCAGCTTCCAAGGCGCACGGTTGGAGAACCGGCCGCCGCACGAGATTGCCGGCCGCGGCGTCGTGCTGGTGCCGGAGCGGGAGAAGGTGTTCCCGAACCTGACCGTGGCCGAGAACCTGATCGCGCCGGTGCCCCGCGCCGGCAGCACGGCCGAACAGAGGCGGCAGGAGGAGATCGTCTTCCACTTCTTCCCGCGCCTCGCCGAGCTGCGCGCGCGCATCGGCGGCCTCCTGTCGGGTGGCGAGCGGCAGATGCTGGCGATCGCCGGCGCGCTGATGTGCCGGCCGCAATTGCTGCTGATCGACGAGCTCTCGCTGGGCTTAGCGCCGGTCGTGGTCGGCGACCTGACGCGGCGCCTCACGGCCATCCGCGACGAGCTCGGCATCGCCATCCTGCTGGTGGAGCAGAGCGCGGCGACGGCGCTCGAGATCGCCGACTATGCCTATGTGATGGAGAACGGCCGCGTCGTGCTCGACGGCGACCGCGCGCGGCTCAAGGGCCATCAGGACGTGCAGGAGTTCTACCTCGGCCAGACCGGCGGGAGCGAGCGCCGCTCCTACCGAGACGTCAAGCAATATCGCCGGTCGCGGAGGTGGTATGGCTGATCTCACGGTCGAGCACTTAAACCTGCGCTTCGGCGGCTTGACCGTGCTGGACGACGTGTCCTTCGCGGTTGCGCCCGGCGAGCTGTTGGCGCTGATCGGCCCCAACGGCGCCGGCAAGACCAGCGTCTTCAACTGCATCAGCGGCATCTATCGCGGCGACGGCTCCATCCGCTTCCGCGACGAAAGCCTGATCGGCCGCGCGCCACACGAAATCGCCCGTCTCGGCGTCGCGCGCACGTTCCAGCACGGCGAGCTTTTTGCGCAGATGAGCGTGCTGGAGAACCTGCTGACCGGGCGCCACGCCCGCATCGGCACCAATCCGATCGCCGAGATGCTGTTCCTGCCGAGCGTGCGCCGTGCCGAAGTGGCGCACCGCAAGACCGTCGAGCGCATCATCGACGTGGTGGAGTTGGAGCGCTACCGGCACGCGCCGGTCGGCGCCCTGCCCTTCGGCGTGCAGAAAATCGTGGGCTTTGCCCGCGCGCTGGCGCTGGAGCCCTCGGTGATGCTGATGGACGAACCGTCGGCCGGCCTGAACCGCGAGGAGCGCGAGGATCTGGCGCGCTTCATCCTGCGCATCAAGCACGAGTTGAAGGTGACGATCATCTGGATCGAGCACGACATGCAGATGATCGCGGATTTAGCGGATCGTATCCACGTGCTCGATTACGGCCGCACCATTGCCGAGGGTGCGCCGGACGACGTGCTCAACGATCCGAATGTGTTGACGGCCTATCTCGGCACAACAGCCGAGAGCACGGGCGGCTAGGCGCCGCGGCTCAGCGCTTGTTCGCCACGCGGCGAAAGCCGACGGGATCGAGAATGGTGAGCGAGCGCTCGCTGATCTTGATCAGACCGTTGCGGCGGAACTCCGAGAGCACTTTGCTGACATGCACAGGCGTCAGGCCCGTCGCATCAGCGATGTGATGCTGACGCAGCGGGAATTCGAGTTCCAGCGGATCGCCGTGCACCATGTTGCGCTTCACCAGCCTGTCGACCAGATTGAGGATCAGCCGAGCAATGCGCTCGTCGGCCGTGCGACGGCCGAGATCGACGATCAACTGGTCGGCGCGCGACTTCTCCTCGATCCAAGCCTTGGAGAGTTTCTCCATCAGGTCGGGATGGGTGAACAGGATGTCCTTCAGCTCCGAGCGCTTGAACGTGCGGTAGCGGACGTCGGTGACGGCCTCCACGAAGCAGTTGGGCCGCGGCTCGAACAGCAGGGCGGTCGAGACGATGTCACCGGGCAGCAAGAAAGAGAGAATCTGCCGGCTGCCGTCCGAGAGCATGATGGCCGATGCCGCCCAGCCGTTGCAGATGATCGGGACCGCGTCGTGCAGGTCCTGTTCACGGCAGATGATGCGCCGTGCTGGAACGGTCAGCTCAGACTGGGTGATCTCGTGCGGCTTGGGGCGAGAGAACGCCCAGGCCGCCTCAGAGATGGCTTGGCAGATGTTGAGGTCGAAGGCAGGGCATGCAGAGCACGACAGCTGCGCCGGGCTTGCCTTCTTCTCGAGGTCTTCGATTCCAATTTGAGCGTTCATGAATGTCGGCTTTCGACTTTGGCGTCTTCCCCCACCCAGACGACGCTACAAACTCGAACCGAACACTGAAGGGAATCGTGGTGGCCACCCCTTTACGCGTAAACGCAGGACGAACCTGTCATATGCAAACAACCCAATTTTACAACCAAAACTTGGCGAAGGGTTTGCCTGCGTTCACGTGTATTGATTTGTACTTCTAGTTTCGCGCGATAAACGATTCGAATCGATTATGTCATTCAAATTAAAAGACTTCCAATAACCGTAGGGCGAACCGGCTTCGGCCGACGATGCAATCGCAATTTGCCCCCGGGCGCGCAAAAGCATTGAATCATCGTACTTTGTGAGCGCTAGGCGCCACACAACCATGACTCGCAACGCGCGTCTGTAAAATTCATCCCTCTGATATTTTGCCGTGAAGGCAGAGGCCTGATTCGCAATCTAATAGAATTGCGCAAGATCACCGTCTCGGGGAGAGCGCAGTGGGCCCTTTTTCTGCATAGCCATACCGCAAGGCCGCAATACACATATTTATTATGTTATATGATTGGGCTGGAGGCCTCAAATCGGCAAATGACGGTTGGCCTTGCGGTGCCTTTGAGAATCTAGCGGTAGATTGCGTAATTTCCTCTAGGCACACGAAGACGAATCAGAATCATATGGGTTTGGTTCGTTCATTTCGGGCCTGACAGGCTGTGATTCGAAGGCTGTGCGCTTCGTCCCACCCACGTCAATCCTCGCCTTCCGCGGCGGACGAACATGACGTCGGCGTTGCGTCGAATGCGGGCTCCCAAACAGCCCGCTTCCGTTGAGTCCGGCTTTTGAAGGCCCCGGCACCAAGGCCGCCAGCGCTCCTGTAACGTGCTCGAGAGGCCTGATGTACCAGGGACCAGCATGACCCGCCCCACCATCAATCTACGCGATCTGGTGGTCCTCATCGCGGATCCGAGTCCTTACATCTCCATGATCGCGCACAGCATCCTGCGCGGCTTCGGCACCAGCAAGGTACTGGAGGTGCGCAACTCGATGGGTGTCGTTCAGACCCTGGCCGGCCAGAAGATCGATATCCTGCTGTGCGACGCACGCCTGCCGCCCCATGGCGGGCTTTCGCTGACACGGGCCATCCGTCGCAAGGTCGACAATGAAAACCGCATGATCCCCATTCTGGTCATGAGCAGCGATACCCGCGAGACGACCATCAAGCAGGCGCGCGACGCCGGCGCCAACATGGTGATCGCCAAGCCGATGTCGCCGGCAAGCCTCTATGACCGCTTGGCCTGGATCGCATTGACGCCGCGCCAATTCGTCGACGCTCCCACGTATTTCGGGCCGGACCGCCGTTTCAAGATCGAAGGTTACCCGGGCGGCGTCGGCCGCCGCAAAGGCGATCATATCGTGGACGTTGCCGAAGAGGCAGGGCCCGCGCTTGCGCAAGACGATATCGATAATCTGTTCAGTGCCGCCCGAATGGGGAAAGACTGATGGCGGACGGTGACGATCGCGAAGCACGCGTTTTCACGGTCGAGACGCGCTTTCAGAAGCTCGCTCGCCAACCGGGCGGTGTCTCGCGCGAGAAGGCGCTTGAGAACGCAGCCGCCAAGATCGAGGAGATCGTGCCTTCGTTCGACGATTGGGTCGGACAGGAGCTCGAGGCGCTCTCTAGCCTGATCAAGAAGGCGCAGGCAGGCGACGCTCCCTCGGATTGGATCGAAGGCTCCAATTCGCACAGCCGCCAGATCCGCGACGCCGGCACGACGATGGGCTCCGAGTTGCTGACGTTTATCGCGAGCTCACTGTGCGACGTGTTGGACGCCATCGAGGCCGGCGCGGAATGCAATATTGAGTCGATCACCTGCCATATCGATGCGCTCTTCCTGGCGCGGCAACGGCAGTTTCGCGGCATGAAGCCGGATCAGGTGCCGGAGTTGACCAAGGGGCTGCGGCGAGTGGTCGAAGTCGTCAGCACGACGCCGAACTGACGCGGCGCTGCCGTACGGTTCAGAAGACCGTTTCTTCCGACACTTTCGAGGCCGACAAGTCCAGCATCAGGCTGCGCAGATGGCGCGCCAGCCGGTCCTTGAGATCGGCGACGGAAATGACCGCCAGCACTTCGTGGTCCGTATCGTGCACGGTGTCGTGCGCCGTCGGCGCGCCCCCCGAAATCGCGGACAGCTTGGTTAGGACTTCGCTCAAAGTCGCGAATTCCTGCTGCAAGCGATCGAAGTCCTGAAGCGCGACCACCAGCTCGCGGTCGGCCTGCCCCTGCCGATGCACCGTAATATCGGTGATGCGCGCAACGGTCTCTTCGAAGCCCGCCACCGTTTCGCGGAGAACGACCGCGATCGCCGCGACGAACGTCTTGATGTCGTCGGACGCGCCGTCTCCGTCCGAGGCTGCGGCCGTCTCAGAACCGATGCTTGCCGGCAATCCACTCACGAGAGGCGCCCTATCACCTGTTCGATCTTGGTCTTGAGGATATCGGCCGTGAACGGCTTGACGACGTAGTTGTTGGCACCGGCCTGGGCGGCCTTCACGACAAGCTCACGGTCGCCGCGGCCTGTAACCAGAATGAACGGGATGCGGCGCGCGGCGGGATGGCCGCGAACGGCACGCAGCAGCTCCATCCCATCCATTTCCGGCATGTTGTAGTCGGAAATGATCAGGTCGAGCGGTTGCGTCGACGCCGTGTCGATGGCCTTGACGCCATTCTCCGCTTCATGAATGTGGCGCACCCCGATCTGCTCGAGGGTAATGCGCGTCATCTGTCGCACGCTGTTCTGGTCGTCGACGACGAGCACCTTAAGGGCGGCTGCGATCGGCATTGATGTTACTCCTTATTAGGACTCCCGCGTGAGCGAGAGGGCACATGCTTAGTTTGCGAGGGCAGTCTCGTTGCGCGAGCGACCGCCGGTGAAGGAATAAGTCTGAGTAACGGCGAGCTCGGACAACTTCTCGACGTCAAGGATGAGCGCGACGCGACCGTTACCGAGAATGGTAGCGCCCGCGACGCCCGGCACGGCGCCGTAGCTTTCTTCCATGCTCTTGACCACGACCTGCTGATGGCCGAGCAACTCGTCGACGATGATGCCAAGACGGGTGCCATCGCCAGCGTCGGCGATGATCACCACGCGTTCGTCGGACTCGCTGTTCTCCACGCCCATGTCCAAGAGATCGCTGAGATGCACGACCGGCACGAGATTGCCGCGCAGTTGCAGAAGGCCGCGTCCGCCGACGAGGTTGTGAATGTCGTTGCGCGACGGCCGCAAGCACTCGACGATCGCCGACATCGGCAGCACGTAGGTCTCTTGGCTGACCTTGATCACCATGCCGTCCATGACGGCGAGAGTGAGCGGCAGCGCGAGCTGCAAGGTCATGCCGCGGCCACGTTCGGACTTGATGGTGATGCGACCGCCGACGTCCTGAATGTTACGCCGGACGACGTCCATGCCGACGCCGCGGCCGGAGATATCGGAAATCGTGTCCGCGGTCGAGAAGCCGGGCATGAAGATGAGATTGTTGATTTCATCTTCCGTGAGAACGGCGTCGGGGCTGACGAGGCCCTTCTCGCGCGCTTTCTTGAGCACGCGGTCCGGATCGATGCCGCCGCCGTCGTCGCGCACTTCCACGACGATGCGCCCGCCGCGATGCTCCGCGCTCAGAGTGATGGTGCCTTCTTCGTCCTTGCCGGCGGCCAGACGCTGGGCCGGCGATTCAATACCGTGGTCGATCGAGTTGCGGATGATGTGAGTGAGCGGATCGCCGAGCCGCTCGATGATCGAACGGTCGACCTCGGTGTTCTCACCATGCATCTCGAGCTGGACTTTCTTGCCAGTCTTGGTCGCGAGTTCGCGCACCAGCCGCGGCATGCGCTGGAAGACGGCACCGATGGCCTGCGCGCGCATGGACATCACGCTGTCCTTCAGCTCGCGCGTATGGTGGATGACTTCGTCCAGGATCTGGGTGAGACGGCTGCTCGTATCTTCCGGCAGGCCGTGCACAATCTGGCCCAGCATGGCCTGCGCGATGACCAACTCGCCGACCATGTTGACGACGCGGTCGATCTTCTCGACCTCGACGCGCATGGTCGTTGCAGCGGCCTTGGGCGCGGCGGGACGCGCCGCTTCGGCGGGCTCCGGCACGGCCGCGGGGGCCACGCTCGGGGCCTGATGCACGGGTAGGCTCGCGGCCGGGGCAGCAGCCGGTGCCGCCGTCATGGGCGCGGGTGCGCTGGGGGCCGCCACGGGCATAGGCATGGGCTCGGGGGCAGGCGCCGGCGCCTCCTCCAGCGTGATCTCGACCTGGCAGTCGCCCGTCACGAACTCGAAGACTTCCTCGATCTGCTCACGCCTAGCGTCAGTGCGCAGAGTACCGGTCCAGCCGATGTAGGGGCGGTCGTGCTCAATCTCGTTGAGATGCGGCAGCCGGTCGGTTTCGGCAGTCAGCTCAAGCTCGCCGAGCTTCTGCAATTCGCGGATGATAAAGAGCGGTTCGTTGGCGCGGCGTAGCATTTCGGCCTGCGGCCGGAAGACGATTGCGTAGGTCTGCTTGCCGTCGCCTGCGCTTTCAGCCGGAGCATCGGCCATGTCGCCGACCATGACGGGCATGAAATCGAGCCCGTCGAAATCCGCCGGCGCCGGTTCCTCCGGCCCGTCGCTCTCCGTCCTGCCGAGCAGGCGCTCGAGCGCCGCGCGCGATTCCTGACCGTAATTCGGCGGGATCGCCTCGCCCGCGCGCGACATAGCGATCAGATCGGTGAGAACGTCGTTCGCGGGCAACAGGACGTCGACGATGTCCGTCGACGGCGCCAAAGTGCCGCCGCGCATCGCGTCGAGTACGGTCTCGAAGACGTGCGCGAAACCGACGAGGCTGTCGAAACCAAAGATTCCCGCTCCGCCCTTGACCGAATGGACCGAGCGGAAGACCGCATTGATCGTGTCGTCGGAGCCGTGCCCCTGACGAAGATCGGTCAGGCCACCTTCGATCTGTTGCAGCGCCTCGCTGCATTCGTCGAAGAACGTGTTCTTCAGTTGATCCAAACTGCTCATAAGCAATGTCCTTTGCTCAAACCGTGAGCTTTAAGGGGCTACCTTGTAGATCGTGGCAACCAGTTGTTCCGGATCGAACGGCTTCACCATCCAGCCAGTGGCGCCGGCCTCGCGCGCGAGATTGCGCTTGGAGCCTTCACTCTCGGTGGTCAGCACAAGGATCGGCGTGGTCTTATGCTCGGGCACGCTACGCATGTGGCGGATGACACCGTAACCGTCCATCTTCGGCATGTTGATGTCGGTGATGACGACGTCGAACTTCTCCTTATCGAGAATGCCTACGCCATCTTCGCCATCCACGGCCTGATGCACTTCGAAGCCGGCATCCAGGAGCGTCAGCCGCAGCATGTCCCGGATGGTCTTGGAATCGTCGATCGTGAGAATGCGCTTGGACATGGGGGCAGTCTCCGCCGGTTGCGGTTCGGGCGCGATGCTTATCTCGTCGACTATTTCTTCCGACGCCGCTTCGACCTCGATCGGATCGTCGGCTACGCAATGCATGCTCACATCGATACCGAAGTCGGAGAAGGCATCCAGAAATGCCTGCGAAGGCCGCTGGATGGTCACCTCGGCCTGGCTCGCCAGCGCGGCCATGATGATCTGCGCACAGGGCAGCGTCAGCGTGTCGACATCGGCAGCGTCCAGACGCAGCTTCGGTGCGGCCTGCACGGTCTGGCGGATGGTCTCGAGAAATGCTTCGGCCGCGCCGAAATCGAGCACGGCGGGCAGCTTGAAAAAGGCGATGTCGTCCTGGGCGCCCATGTTTACCCCTTCTGGGTTCCTTGCAATCAACTTTATGCCGCGCCGATCGAATGCGACCGCCCGCCACCATGACCGTCACAGACGTCGAGGATGGCATCGGCCATGCGTACCAGCGGGAACTGCCGCATGACGGCGCCACGTTCGAACGCCGCGCGCGGCATGCCGTAGATCAACGACGACTGTTCGTCCTGGCCGAGCGTCTGCACGCCGGCCTTGCGCAACTCGAGCATCCCTTCCGCGCCGTCCTTGCCCATGCCGGTCAGAATGACGCCAGCGGCGACGGTGACGGCCGCCTGCGCGGCCGAACGGAACAGCACATCCACCGACGGACGATGGCCAGAGACCGGCGGGCCGTCGGAAAGCACGCAGACATTGCGGCCGTTGCGGCGCCCAAGTTGCAGATGATGCGAGCCAGGCGCGATGTAAACGTGACCGGCCTCGATCACCTCGTCATGCACTGCCTCCGACACCGCCATCGGACATTCGCGGTTGAGCCGTTCGGCAAAGGCTGCCGTAAAGCGCGGCGGCATGTGCTGAGTGATGAGCACCGGTGGGCAATCCGAGGGAAGGCCCATCAACACGACCTTGAGCGCCTCGACGCCGCCCGTGGAGGCACCGATGACGACGATTTTGTCGTTCGACCCGCGCCCAGCCGGCCGCGCTGGCCGCTGCGGCTTCGGCGGGCTTGCATGACGCATGCCGACTTTGGTCCGGGCCGCGCCCTTTACCTTGGTCTGCAACTCGACGGCGAAGGCATTGCCGATGTCGGCGGAGGGCTTGGCGATGAAGTCGACCGCACCGATCTCCAGCGCTTCCAGCGTCGCCTCCGCGCCGGCCTGGGTGAGACTCGAAACCATGACGACCGGTGTCGGCCGCAACGTCATGATCTTGCGCAGGAAGGAGAGGCCATCCATGCGCGGCATTTCAACGTCGAGCGTCACGACGTCCGGATTGAGCGCCTTGATGCGCTCGCGCGCCACCAGCGGATCCGGCGCAGTGCCGACAACCTCGATCTCCGGATCGGCCGACAGCAGCGTGGACAGCAGTTGCCGCATCACCGCGGAATCGTCGACGATCAAAACGCGTACCGGCGTGTTTGCTTTGTTCATCAGGTATCACCAAAGAGCTGGATTTCGCCCGTAGTCTTCTGAGACAGCAGTCGCTTGCCGTAATCGCGTTCTTCGCGGCTGACGGTGTAGGTGTCGCTGACACCGAGCAGCTTGCGCACGACGCGGCCAGTCGACGGGTAGTAGTGGATGCGGCGAGGCAGCGTGCCACCCAAGTCCTGCGCGGCGCAGCGAAAACCTTCCGCCTCGAGATAGCGCAGCACAAACTCGGCATTCTCGCTGCCGATCGCGTTGCTGGTATCGGTCACGTTGCCACCGCCGAAGACTTTCACTTCCATCCGGTTGCGGTCGGCGCCGGACTTGATCAACTCGTTGATGAGCTTCTCCATCGCGAAGTTGCCGAAGCGCGCCGAACGGGAGTCCTCGCCCCAGTTTCCGGATTTGTGATGTGGCAGCATGAAATGATTCATGCCGCCGACGCGGGCAATGGGATCGCGAATGCAGGCCGACACGCAGGAGCCGAGAACAGTGACAAGCAGTTCGTCCGGCTTCTTGGTAACGTAGTATTCGCCGGGAAAGACCTTGACCATCCAGGCTTGAGCCTGTGCGTCATAGATCCGCCGTCCGCTGACGGCCTGCACGCAAGGATCGGTTTGGACGCTCGTCCGCTGTTGAATTGCGGCGGTCACTCGGCTCTCCGGTAGATGGTCCGGCCAACGGGCCGTAACTGGGGATGATTGCCGGTGAGCGATTCGGAATGGCCGATATAGAGCCAGCCGCCGGGTTTGATCTGATTGGCGAAACGTTCGATCAGGTTGGCTTTGGTCGGCCCATCGAAATAGATCATGACGTTGCGACAGAAGATGGCGTCAAACAGGCCGCGGAACGGCCACCGTTCCATCAGGTTGAGCCGACGGAACGTGATGATCGATCGCACGTCGTCGTCGACTGTGACCTTTTCCTTGCCGTTCTCCGTCATCGACTTGAAGAACTGTAGATACGGCTTGGGCACGTCGTCGGTTGCGTTCGGCGCGAACTCGCCACGCGCCGCCTTGGCCAGGATCTCGGTATCGATGTCGGTCGCCAGTATCTTGACGTCGCGGTTATGGAAGCTGCGCAACTCGCGCTTGAGCACGACCGAGATCGTGTAGGGCTCCTCGCCGCTTGAGCAGCCGGCCGACCAGATGCGCAGCGCTCCGGCTCGGGCCCCGGCCTGAGCGTAGGGAACGGCGACGCGTGAGCGCAAATGATCGAAGTGGTGGTCTTCGCGGAAGAACTTGGTGTGATTGGTCGAAATCGAGTTGATGAAATTCTCGATCTCGCGCGCGTCATTCGCTACGAGATCGCGATACTCGCGAAAGGTATCGAGCTGGAGCGCACGCAGCCGGCGCGACAGCCTGCTGTAAACCAGATTACGCTTGGCATCGGAGAGAGCGATGCCGGCATGGTCGTATGCCAGCTTCGCCAACACCTTGAAGTCATCGTCCGAGAACGAGAATTCGCGGAGGGGAGCGGCCGGTGTTTCGTTCTGAACGAGTGCAGAGGCCGCCCCGAAATTGTTCTTCGACATCAAGAGTCTTTCCACTCACTGTCTGCGTCGCGTTATCGCCGGCGCAGTCCGTTAGGCGGCTGCCGCGGCTCTGAAGCCAGATCCGCCTTCCGCTTCGTCTCCGAGTTGCATCGACAAAAGATTGGGCAGATCGATCAGGGCGATCATGCCAGCTTCGGTGGTCACGAGGCCGGACAGGAAGCTCACACGCGACGACTGGGCGACGCGCGGCACCGGCTTGATCTGCGTTTCGTCGAGCGAGACGATATCCAGCACGCGGTCCGCGAGGAGACCGATCGGCTTGGCGGCGATCTGCACGATGATAACGATGTGCAGCGGCGTCGCCTTGGTCAGCCCCTGGCCGAAACGGCAGCGCAGGTCCACGATCGGCACGATGACGCCGCGCAGGTTGAGAACGCCGCGCACGTATTCCGATTGCCGCGGCAGCGGCGTGATGTCGGTCCAGCCCTTGATCTCGCGCACGGCCATGATGTCGACGCCGTACTGGTCGTCACCGATGGCGAAACTGATGAGTTGGGTCGGCAACGCCGCGACGCGCGCTGCGTCGCTGGCGGCCCATTCGTTCTGCCCAGCCTGGCTCGCACCCAGGGGCGAAGCGACCGTTGACTCGCTCATGATGTCTGCTGACTCGCTCTTGCGGATTCGAAGGAAAATCGTTGCCCGACAGGAATTTCCAACTGCGCAGATTGAGCATTCGCGCTTGCGGATTGGTTAATGACCGCTACCAAAAACGCTTGATTGCAATGTTCTTTTCGGTGAACGCTGTTGATCGATAATCTACGATAATAAAATGCATGGAAATCGCATCTGCCCGCCCCCCGGCGCGAACGGCGCCGTGACACGACGGTGCGGGCCTCAGAAAGCGGGCGGCCGCGCCTGGCCCTGAGGGTGAGGCGCGGCCGTGGTACGCTTGAGGCGTTCGACAATCAGAAGTCCTTCCACTCCGCATCCGCATCGAGAGCCGTTGCCAGCGCGGTCTGCATGCGGCCGACCGGACCACGGGCGGCAGCCTGCGCGCGCGGGGCAGGCGCGGGCTTGCGGGTAGCTGCGGCGGCAGGAGCAGGCTTGACCTTCGGCGCTTCCAGCTTGGTGGCGGCCGGCGTCTCGACCGGTGCCCTGGTGCGCTTCGCCGCCGCGGCGGAGGCGCCATCGTCGATCTTGAAGAAGGCGACCTGCTCGTCCATCGACTGCGCCTGCGTTTCGAGCGCCTTGGCGGTCGCGGCGTTCTCCTCGACGAGCGCAGCGTTCTGCTGCGTCGCCTCGTCCATCTGCATCAGCGCCTTGTTGATCTGGTCCAGGCCAGTGGCCTGCTCATTGCTGGCGGTGGCGATATCGGCCACGAGATCGGCAACGGTCTTGACCGAGGTCAAGATTTCGCCGAGCGCCGCACCCGCGTGATTGACGAGATCGACGCCTTCTCGCACCTGGCCGTTCGAGTTGGTGATAAGCTCCTTGATGTCCTTGGCCGCCTGCGACGAGCGCTGGGCCAAGCTGCGCACTTCGGACGCCACCACCGCGAAGCCGCGGCCCGCCTCCCCCGCCCGCGCGGCTTCCACCGCCGCGTTGAGGGCCAGGAGATTGGTCTGGCGCGCAATCTCGTCGATGACGCCGATGATGTCGGAGATCCGGCGCGAGGAATCCTCGATCTTGGCCATGGCCTCGACGGCCTTGGCCACGACCTTGCCGCCGCGGTCGGCGACGCTGCGGGCTTCGCCCGCCGAGCGGTTCGCTTCCTCGGCGTTCTCGGCGGTCTTCTTGACGGTGGCGGAGATCTCTTCCATCGCCGCCGTGGTCTCTTCCAGGCTCGCCGCCTGCTCTTCCGTACGCTGCGACAGATCAGTCGTGCTCGTCGAAATCTCACCCGAGGCGCTGTTCACCTCCATGGCCGACTGCTTGATCTCCGCGATCGTTTCGCGCACGCGGGTGGCCATGGCGTTCACGGCCGAGGCGATCTGACCCACCTCGTCCTTGCGCCCGACGCCGCTCACCGCGACGTTGAAGTTGCCGGCGGCGAGTTCGTGGATCGGATGGATGAGCGCCATCAACGGACGGGCAATCGAGACCGCGCCGAAGATGGCAGCGCCGATCAACACCAGAACCGCGATGCCACCCATGGCGTAGTTGAGGAACTCTGCCGAACCCATCGCCTGATCGGCATTGGCCGTTTCTTGGTCGGAAAGCTTATCGCTCGAATTGACGGATTGGTCGATGAGCTTATCCATCTCCTCGGCCATCGGGACGAGCCGTTCGCGGCCGATCTTTGTGATAAGCGCGTTGAGCTCATTGGTGCGCGAGATTGCGTCGAGCTGACGCTCTTCGATCGTGACCAACTCCTTCCGCGCCTTCACGATGTCCTGGCTCGCCGCGAGATATTGGTCGGCCAGTGCGCCCACTTTCTGGCCGCGCTCGCGGTCTTCCGCCAGGCTGTACTTTGCCATGAGCGGGTCGAGATAACCGTGCACCACCTTATGGCGATCCTCGAGGTTCTTAGTAGCACGCGTGAGTTCGGCGGATGTCATGGCCAGGCGAACATCGCGGCCAGCCAGCTGCAGCGCGCTCAGCGCGGCCTTCGCGCTCACGAGCTGGAGTTGAACATCCTGATTGAACGCGGCCTTCGTCTGAGCTGATCGCACAGATGAATTGCCGAACATCAGGCTGAAAATCATGCCGACCACCAGCAGAACGCCGAGGCCGGACATGATCATGAGTTTGGTACCGATCCGGATGTTCGAAAGGCGAATCATCGTCGTCATTCCTGATTTCAAGACAGTTCAAGGCGGTGAGTTGCGGCCGCCACCCGGATGGGCAAACCGCTAGATGGACGTAGATACGCTTGACGATAAGAACATGACGCGCGCTCGCGGCCTTGGCGGCTGCGCAGTTGTGGCCCCTGATCTCCGATCCGATCTTGGAGAGCCGGCGACATTTAACGTCCAACGACTGTAAGTGGTGGCGGGATCAACGATTTGCGCCGTCGCACTACGAAGCGCGACGGCGTAAGTGTTAGCGATGCGGTCGCGCCGCGACTGTCAGGTCACGCCGCGGTTGCGGTTGTCTGCCCCTCGATGCCATCGAACTTCGGGGAAAGCAGGTTCGGAAGATCTATCAAAGCAATCATGCCGGTTTCGGTTGTGACGAGGCCGGAGAGAAAATTGGCGCGCTGGGTCTGCGCGGCGCGCGGCACCGGTTTGATTTGGGTGTCGTCGAGCGCGACGATGTCGAGCACGCGGTCGGCGAGCAGGCCGATCGGCTTATTGGCGATCTGCACGATGATGACGATGTGCAGCGGCGTCGCCTTCGTCAGCCCCTGGTCGAAGCGGCAGCGCAAGTCGACGATTGGAACGATGATACCGCGCAGATTGAGCACGCCGCGGACGTATTCGGCCTGCCCGGGCAAGGGGGTGATGTCGGTCCAGCCCTTGATCTCGCGCACGGCCATGATGTCGACGCCATACTGGTCGTCGCCGATGGCAAAGCTGATCAACTGCGTCGGAAAGGCCGTCGCACGCGCGCCGTCGGAAGCCCAATCGAGCTGGCTGGCACCGGGCTGCGGGGAAGCAATGGCCATATCACTCATATCAACACCCTGCGATTTTTTTACTCTTGAACCGCCCTCGTCCGGGCGATGCACCCAATTGAACAAAAACACAGCGCAATTTCTGTTTGGTTAAGCGCCGCCATATTTCAGATTGTGATTTAATGTTTTTGGTGGCCAACAGAGAATTTGAGTAATCTTTGTTAAGCAGAACGTCATTTTTGCCTGCCCGAAACAGCCGCGCAGCACGACAAGCCGCACGGCGTCGACGCGCCGGCGGTCCAAGATCACGGGAAATAGCAGGCGGTTCTTAGCCCGGAATGACGGCCGTCGCTTCGATCTCGACCTTGGCGCCTTCCTCGAGCAGGCCGGCCACGACGAGTAGCGTCATGGCCGGGAAATGCCGGCCGATCACGCGCCGGTAGGCGGCGCCGATCTCCGCCTGCCGGTTCACGTAGGAGGCCTTGTCGGTGATGTACCAGTTGATGCGCACGAGGTGCTGCGGCTTGCCGCCGGCCTCAGCCAGGACCTGGATGATGTTGGACAGCGCCTGCTCGACCTGGGCGACGAAGTCGTCGCCGACGAGCTTGGCGTCCTTGGTCCAGCCGATCTGGCCGGCGATGTAGACTTGCCGGCCTTCGGCGGCGACGCCGTTGGCATAGCCCTTCGGCGGGACCCAGGATTTGGGATTGAGAAAGTCGAACGTCGATTCGGTCATGGCTACCTATTCATGTCGCAAGCGGAAGCGCTGGATCTTGCCGGTCTGCGTCTTCGGCAGAGCTTCGACGAAGTTCACGGCGCGCGGATATTTGTAGGGTGCGATGGTCGCTTTCACGTGGTCCTGTAGGCGCTTGCGGCAGGCCTCGTCACCGGCCACCCCGGCCTTGAGGACAATGAAGGCTTCGACGATCTGCCCGCGTTCGGTATCCGGCGAGCCAATCACCGCACATTCGGCAACCTCGACATGCGTCAGCAGCGCCGCCTCGACTTCCGGACCGGCAATGTTGTAGCCGGCCGACACGATCATGTCGTCGGCGCGGGCGACGAAGTGGAAGCGCCCCTCTTCGTCCTGCATGAAGGTGTCGCCGGTCAGATTCCAGCCATCCTTCACATAGCTGGTCTGCCGCTTGTCGGCGAGATAGCGACAGCCGGTCGGCCCACGCACGGCCAGCCGCCCGACTTCGCCGCGCGGAAGGTCGTTCATCTTGTCGTCGACGATCTTGGCTTCGTAGCCGGTGACCGGCCGCCCGGTGGCGCCCGGCACGGCATCGCCGATCCGGTTGGTGACGAAGATGTGCAGCATCTCGGTCGAGCCGATGCCGTCGAGAATCGGCTTCTTGGTCTTCTTCACCCACTCCTCGAACACCGGCGCCGGCAGCGTCTCACCGGCCGAAACCGCGATGCGCAAAGAGGAAAGATCGGCGGCGCCCTGATCGAGCGCCGCGAGCATGGCGCGATAGGCGGTCGGCGCGGTGAAGCAGATCGTCGCCTTATAGGTGTCGATGATCTGGATCATGTTTGCGGGCGAGGCAGTCTCCAAGAGCGTCGCCGTCGCGCCGAACCTCAGCGGGAAGATCGCGAGGCCGCCCAAGCCAAACGTGAAAGCCAAAGGCGGGGAGCCGACGAAAACGTCGTCGGGTGTCACCTTGAGCACTTCCTTGGCGTAGCCATCCGCGATGATCAGCAGATCGCGATGGAAGTGCATCGTCGCCTTCGGCTCGCCGGTGGTGCCGGAGGTGAAGCCGAGCAGCGCGACGTCGTCGCGGCCAGTCTTCACCGCGTCGAACGTCACCGGCTTGCTGAGCGCGATACGATCAAGCTCGGCATCGTGGTTCGACGTACCGTCGAAGCAGACGACCTGCTTGAGGAACTTGCTGTCCTTGGCGCAGGCAATGAGCTCGTCGGCAATGCGGCTGTCGCACAGCGCCAGCGCGATCTCGGCCTTGTCGACGATCTTGGTGAGTTCGACCGCGCGCAGCATCGGCATGGTGTTGACCACCACCGCGCCGGCCTTGGTCGCCGCCAGCCAGGCCGCCACCAGTGCCGGATTGTTGCCGGAGCGGATCAGCACACGATGGCCGGGCTTCACGCCGTAGTTCTCGACCAGAGCGTGAGCAAGCCGGTTCGACCAGTCGGCCAATTCTTTGTAGGTGCGCCGGCGGCCATTGCCGATCAGCGCGATGCGGTCGCCGAAACCGCGCTCGACATTGCGGTCGGTCAGTTCGACCGCCGCGTTGAGATATTCCGGATACTGAAACTCCGGCCGGTCGAGCAGCAACTTGGGCCACAGATCGAACGGCGGAAGATTATCGCGCGCGAATGTATCGATATGCGCGCTCGGACCAAGCTTCGGAATTGTCCCTGCCGTAGACATCTTAACGCTCCGCTGAAGATAGGACTGCCCGGGCAATGACGAGTTTCTGGATATCGGACGCGCCTTCGTAGATGCGCAAGGCGCGGATATCGCGATAGAGCATTTCGACCGGATGGCCGGAGCGCACGCCGTCGCCACCGTGGATCTGCACGGCCGTGTCGATGACACGCTGCGCGGCTTCGGTCGCGTAGAGCTTAGCCATGGCCGCCTCGCGGGAAACGCGCGCGGCGCCCATGTCCTTGGTCCAGGCAGCGCGGTAGACCAGCAGTGCGGCTGCGTCGATCTCCAGCGCCATGTCGGCGATGTGGGCCTGCACCATCTGCAGGTCGGACAACGCGCCGCCGAACATCTTGCGGGTCGAGGCACGCTGCACGGCCTCGTCGAAGGCGCGGCGCGCAAAGCCAAGCGCGGCGGCGCCGACGGTGGTGCGGAATACGTCAAGCGTGGACATAGCGATCTTGAAACCGTCACCGGCCTTGCCAAGCAGCGCGTCGGCACTCACACGGCACTTATCGAAACGCAGCCGCGCCAACGGATGCGGCGCGATGACATCGATGCGCTCGGCGATCGACAGGCCGGGATTATCCCCGGCAACGATGAAAGCTGACAGGCCGCGCGCGCCGGGCGCCTCACCTGTGCGCGCGAAGACAACATAAAGATCGGCAATGCCGCCGTTCGAGATCCAGCACTTCTCGCCATCGATGACATAGCCGTCGCCGTCGCGCGTGGCCGTGGTGGTGATGTTCGCGACGTCGGAGCCGGAAGCCGCTTCGGTCAACGCGAAGGCGGCAATTGCCTGGCCGCTGCGCGTCTTCGGCAGCCAGGCCGCCTTTTGCGCCTCGCTGCCGAACAGCGAGATCGGCCCGGCGCCGAGCCCTTGCATGGCGAAGGCGAAATCCGCCAGGCCGGAATAGCGGGCCAAGGTCTCGCGCGTGAGCGCCAGCGTGCGCACGTCGATGCGTTCGCTGCCATCGACGCTCGGCGCCGTGTTTTTGAGCCACCCGTCCTTGCCGAGCCGCGCAACAAGTGTGCGGCAGGCGGCGTCGACATCGTGATGATCGATATCGGTAACGTTCGCCGCAGCCCAGGCGTCCAGCTTCGAAGCGAGCGCGCGGTGGCCCTCCTCGAAAAACGGCCAGGTGAGGAAGCTCTTGTCGGCCACGGCGTTCAGTCTCCGGCGAACTTCGGCGCGGACTTCGAGACGAAGCCTTCGTAGGCGCGGTGGAAGTCTTGCGTCTGCATGCAGATCGCCTGCGCCTGCGCTTCGGCCTCGATCGCCTGATCGAGTGTCATCGACCATTCCTGATTGAGCATCGTCTTAGTCATCATGTGCGCGAAGGTCGGGCCTTCGGTGAGCCGCTTGGCGAATGCCAGAGCATCGGCTTCGAGTTGCTCCGACGCGGTCAGCTTGTTGAAGAAGCCCCAGCGCTCGCCCTCCTCCGCACTCATGGCGCGGCCGGTGAACAGAAGCTCTGCAGCGCGGCCCTGACCGATCACGCGCGGCAGCATGGCGCAGGCGCCCATGTCGCATCCGGCAAGCCCGACGCGGGTGAACAGGAAGGCGGTTTTCGCCGCCGGCGTGCCGATGCGGATGTCGCTGAACAGCGCAATCATGGCGCCGGCGCCGGCGCAGACTCCGTCGACCGCAGCGATGATTGGCTGCGGGCATGCGCGCATGGCCTTCACCAGGTCGCCGGTCATGCGCGTGAATTCTAACAGGCCTTTCATGTCGCGCTTGAGCAGCGGACCGATGATGTCGTGCACGTCGCCGCCGGAGCAGAAGTTGCCGCCGTTGGAGGTGAAGACGACGGCCTTGATGTCGTCGGCGTAGACGAGCTGGCGGAACGTGTCGCGCAGTTCCGCATAGGACTCGAACGTCATCGGATTCTTGCGCTCCGGACGCCGGAGATTGACTATCGCCACCGTGCCGTCGACACGCCAATCGAAGTGCGCGGGCCTGAAATCCTTCATGATCATTGGGTTACTTCTCCCCCACGCGTATGGCGCGCAAGCCCATCGAGATCGCCGATAATCCGTTCCGCCTCCGCAGCGTCGATATCGGTCAACAATTCATCAACCCAGCCTTCGTGCACTTTGGCAACCGAGGCGAAGTGCGCGGCGCCCTTGGGCGTCAGCCGCACGATGAACGAACGGCGATCGGTGACCGGTGCCTGCCGCAACACGAGCTTTTCAGCCACCAGCCGATCGATGATGCCGGTCACGTTGCCGTTCGACACCATCAGATGGCGCGACAGCTCGGTCATGGTCATACCGTCTTCGGTGCGCGCGAGCGCCGCCATCACGTCGAACTGCGGCATGGTGACCGCGAATTCCCGTCGCAGCCGCTCACGTAGCTCGGCTTCGATCGCGCGTGCCGAACGCAAGAGCCGCAGCCACAAGCGCAAGCGCTGCTTGCTCGCCGGCCTCGCCACACTTCGCTCACGCGCCTTAGCGACGGTCATGCCGGACCTCCGGCGATCGCGATCGCTTGGCCATTGATCGAGCCGGCTTCGGGTGAGCACAACCACAGCACGGTGTGCGCGATCTCTTCCGGCGTGATCAGACGGCCGTGCGGATTGTCCTTGGCCAACGTTGCCTTCGCCTCGTCAGCGCTGCGGCCTGTCTTGGTCGAAATGTTGTCGGCTGCCCCCGCCAGCAATGGCGTGTCGGTGAAGCCGGGACACACCGCATTGACCGTGGCGCCCGTCGCGGCGAGCTCGACGCTCAGCGCCCGCGCGAGCCCGACGACGCCGTGCTTGGCGGCACAATAGGCCGACACGTAAGCGTAGCCTTTCAAGCCGGCCGTGGATGAGATGAACACGATGCGGCCGTTCGTCTTGGCGCGCGTGACGTCGGCAAGCGCGGAACGCACGGTGAGAAACGCGCCCGTCAGATTGACGCCGATCGTCTCTTCCCACAGCGCCAGGCTGGTCTTGGCGGCAGGCGCGCTTGGTGCGATGCCGGCATTGGCGATCACGATGTCGATCGGGCCATGCGCCGCGTGCGCGGCCTCCACCATCGCGGCGCAGTCCGCTTCGCGCGTGATGTCGGCAACGATCGCCGTTGCTCTCGGCAATTGCGCAGCGACCGCATCCAGCGGCGCCTTGCGCCGGCCGGCGAGCGAAACCGCGGCGCCCGCGCCGGCGAGAACTTTCGCGATCGCGGCCCCGATGCCGGTACCGCCGCCCGTGACGAGCGCGTGCCGATGGTCGAGTACGCCCATCAGATTTACCCCCGACGCGAACGCGAATACCACCGCGCCGCGATCATGCGCTGCAATAGCACCCAAAGAAGCGCGAGGCGTCCGGCTACCACCGCCAATGGCCACCCCACAGCCCAGGACCCAAACGGACCCCTCGGGCAGAAAAAGGATGCAACAACCGGAAAGATATTACAAACATAAAATATTTATGCCTAAAATAACCACAGCGGCCAGCCGTTCGCTGGCATATTTGCTGCATGATTTTCTTGAGGGGGAAATGTCCAACGTCGCTGTGACACGGCGAGATGTTGGATCATGAAGGCAAGCTGAGGCCGCGTGAACGATACCTGCACGACGTCTGCTGATGCGGCCGCCGGCCGCCACCGCGGGGCGCTTGCCCGCGGCGACGACCATTGCGGAGCTGGCTTATTCGATCGGCGCGGCGATCGGACCCTTGAACACACTGACATCGATGCGCTTGCTGACCATGCCGGTCTGCGCATAGACGTCGGCCATGGCCTGGATGCCTTCGAAGTTCGGCTTGGCACCGGGCTCACGCGCGAAGTCGTTGGACTTGAGCAGATAGGTGTCGAGCACCTGGATTGGCGCCTTCATCTGCTCGTTAACGACCTTCAACGTCTCGTCGCGGTTGGCGACCGCCATCTTCATGCCGCGCGTGATGTCTCGCACATACATCTTCGTCAGCTCAGGGTTCTTGTCGACGAAGTCCTTCCGGCACGCCTCGAGGATGTGCACGATATTGGGCAGAGCTTCCGACAACGACAAGAGCTTGCGAATGCCGCCCTTGGCTTCGGCGAGCGCCGCGAAGGGCTGGTTCATGTTGACCGCGTCGACGCGGCCGGCACGCAGCGCTTGTTCGGAAAGCGGGAACGAGACCTCGACCCATTTGACGTCCTTGTCGGGATCGACGCCGTTCTTCTTCAAGAGAACGTTGAGCGGCCCCTGCGTGCCCGCGCCGATGACGTTGATACCGATCGTCTTGCCCTTCAGGTCGGCGACGGTCTTGATCGGGCTGTCGTCCTTGACTGCCCAGTAGACCGAGAAGCTGCCCGGCCGCTCGCCGACGTGCTGCGCGACGACGTAGACCGACAGCGAGTTGTTGGCGGCGCCCTGCAGGATCGGCAGCACACCTTGCGTGGCACAGTCGAGCGCACCGGCCTGCAGCGCCTGCGACATGACCGCGGTGCCCTGGAATTGCGACCATTCGATCTTGTACTTCTTGCCGAGGTCGGGGAATTTGTCGGGCCGGCGCATCATCCAGTATTTGGCCTCTTCGGCCGGAATCGTCCATCCGACGCGGATGGTCGGGATGTCCTGCGCATACGCCGGCAGCGTCAGAACGGTACCGGCCGCAAGACCGAGCAACGCAAAAAACCGCTTCATCGAAAGTCCTCCGAGATCACTGTGAATAGGCACCACAAGGCCGGACAGGCCTGGCCGACATGGAACGATGACCGCCGAAAGATCGCAAGCTCTCATTTTGATCGGACGACACCGATCGGTGCTTGCCAAATGGACAGCGCGCATGCCCGTCAACGTTGCGCTACTCAGACATGGGGTTATTAATGGACGCGGTGATCGAGAAGACGGCCATACCGGCAAGCGCCAATGGAAAGACGCAGTTGATGCAGGAGTCGTCGGACGAGATGATCGAAATCTCCGCGGTATCGAAGACCTATAACACGTCGCAGCGCGGCAGCCATTTGGCGCTGGACGACGTGAACCTCACGATCAAGGAAGGGCAGTTCGTCTCGATCCTGGGGCCGTCCGGCTGCGGCAAATCCACGCTGCTTTATATGGTCGGTGGCTTCGTCGATGTGAGCGCCGGCAGCATCAAAGTGAAGGGTGCGCCCGTCACCGGCCCCGGTCCCGACCGCGGCCCGGTGTTTCAGGAATTCGCATTGTTTCCTTGGAAAACGGTGCTCGAGAACGTCATGTACGGTCCGCTCGAGCAAGGCATGCCGAAGAAGGACGCCATCGCACGCGCGCGCGAATTGCTGACGCTGGTGCATCTTTCCAAGTTCGAGAACTTCTATCCCAAGGAATTGTCCGGCGGCATGAAGCAGCGCGTGGCGCTGGCGCGCACGCTTGCTTACAAGCCGAGCATCCTCCTGATGGACGAACCGTTCGGCGCGCTCGATGCCTATACGCGCACGCGCTTGCAGAACGAACTGCTCGACATCTGGGAGCGCGACCGCAAGACGGTGATGTTCATCACCCACAGCGTGGAGGAAGCGGTGTTCCTGTCCGACCGCGTCTACGTGATGACGCCGTCGCCGGGCCACATCCGCAAAGTCTACGACATCGATCTGCCGCGGCCGCGCATACGCTCCGATTTGCTGCTCGACCGCCGTTATCAGGACTACGTGGTCTCCATCGAGCGGCTGATGGACGAGCAGGACAAGGAGCCCTAAATGGCGCGCCTGTTGTCACTGCCCGGTATACCGCCGCTGCTGGCCTGCCTCGGCCTTCTGGTGGTCTGGGACATTCTCGCACGCGTATTCATGATCAGTGGCCTGGCGCCGCCGCTGGAGGCCCTGGGTCAGATCCCGGGCATCCTCAGCGACCCGGAGGCGCTCATCAACATCGCGGACTCGCTCAAACGCATGGCCATCGGCTTCGTGCTGGCGCTTGCTGTGGCCATGCCGATCGGCCTTTGGATGGGCCGCAGCCGGCTCGCCGCCGCTTTCTTCAATCCGCTGTTCATGGTGATCTATCCGGTGCCGAAAGCGGCGCTGATGCCGATCATCATGCTGTGGCTCGGCGTCGGCGATGCCTCCAAGGTGCTGGTGATCTTCCTCGGGGTCTCGCTGCCTGTGGTTTATCACAGCTTTCAGGGCGCCAGAGCGGTGGAAGAGAAGATGCTGTGGTCGGCGGCGGCCATGGGCGTCGGACCGGTCGGGCGCATGCTGCGCATTGTCCTGCCGACGACGATGCCGGAGATCATGGTGGGGTGCCGCACCGGCCTCGTGCTCGCGCTCATCACCATGGTGACCAGCGAGATGATCGCGCGGCAGACCGGCATCGGCAACATCTTCTTCACCGCACTCGACATGGCGCAATACAACGACGTCTACGCCATGATCATCATCATCGGCATCCTCGGGTTCGTGTGCGATTGGGCCTTCGAAGCGGTCCGCCGCTGGCTCGTGTCCTGGGCGGACTCGGCGCATGAGATCGCAGTGGGGTCGGCATGAACGCGATCGCCTGGCGCCGCACTATTACAGAACTGGCCGCCGGCGCGGTGCCGGTGCTGTGCATCCTGGTGCCGTGGTACATATTATCGGCTGGGCACTTCGTCGCGCCATCGCTGCTGCCCTCGCCGGTGGCGGTGTTCGTGCGCTTCTTCCAGCTCCTGGGCGACCCGCAATTCCTGCAAAATGTCGGCGTCACGCTGTTCCGGCTGTTCACCGGCTTCGGCATCGCGGTCGTGCTCGGCGTCGGCATCGGCATTTTGGCCGTCGGCAGCCGCACCATGGGTAGCATCGTGAAACCGCTGGTGCGTGTGCTGGCGCCGCTGCCGAAGATCGCGCTCTATCCGGCTCTGGTGCTGACGCTCGGCTTCGATCATTCGTCCAAGGTAGCGCTAGTCGTGGCCGATGCGCTGTTTCCCATCCTGCTTGCAACCTATCAAGGCGCGGCCTCGGTCGATCCCAAGCTCGTCTGGTCGGCGCGCGCGGCCGGCACCTCGCAGACCAAATGCCTGTTCACCGTCGTGTTGATGGCGGCACTGCCGTCGATCCTCACCGGCGCGCGCATCGGTCTCGTGATATCCTGCATCGTGGTGTTCCTGGCCGAGATGATCACCTCGACCGACGGGCTCGGCCAGTTACTGGTCAAGGCCGGCCGCACCTTCCAGACCGTGGATATGTTCGTGCCGATCATCACGATCTCGCTGCTCGGCCTCGGCCTCAACGGCCTGTTCAATTTGCTGAGCGCGCGCCTGCTGATCGGCTTTTCGACGCGAGCTTAAGGAGACCGGGAATGTTCGCCGACCGTATCGAGGCCAAATGGATCGACGCTTTTGTCGAGCTGTTCGAGAAGTGCGCGGTCAAGCGCGGCGACACGGCGGCCATTCTCTCGGAAACGCAGTCGCGTCCGATCAACGTGCATCTCGCCGAGCTGGCGCTGATGCGGCTCGGGGCCAAACCGTTCCATATCGTGGTGCCGACGCCGCGCAATCCCTATCCGGTGCCGGTGCGCTCGACAGGCTCCTCAGAAGCCATCGGCCGTCTGGCTCCGGTCGTCTCGGCGCTGTCGCAGGCCGGCTTCGTCGTCGACTGCACCTTGGAAGGCCTCATGCACGCGCCGGAGACGCCCGAAATCCTGAAGGCCGGTGCGCGCATCATGGTGATCTCCAACGAGCACCCGGAAGCGCTCGAACGCATGCGCCCCGATCCCGCACTGGAGAAAAGCGTACGCGCCGCCGCCAAGATGCTGCGTGCCTCCAAACGTATGACAGTCACCTCCGCCGCCGGCACCGACCTCAAGGTCAACATGGAAGGTGCCTCCACCGTCGGCGTCTGGGGCTGGACCGACAAGCCCGGCACGCTGGCGCATTGGCCGGGCGGCATCGTGGTGAGCTTCCCCAAGAGCGGCACGGTCGACGGCACCTTGGTGCTCGACCGCGGCGATATCAACCTCACCTTCAAGCGTTACTTGCAGGACCGCATCACCCTGACGCTGGAGAAGGACTACGTCACCAGGATCGAGGGCGAAGGCCCGGATGTCGAGATGATGCGCGGCTATTTCGCCGCCTGGGGTGACAAGGACGCTTACGCCGTGTCGCATGTCGGCTGGGGCATGAACCCGGGGGCGCGCTACGAGGCGCTGTCGATGTACGGCCAGCGCGACACCAACGGCACCGAGCTGCGTGCCGTGCCAGGCAACTTCCTGTTCTCGACCGGAGCCAACGAGTTCGCCGGCCGCCACACCGCCGGCCATTTCGACCTGCCGGTGATGAAGACGACCATCACCGTCGACAACACCGTCGTGATCAAGGATGGCGTGTTGCAGGACGTGTTCGGCTAGTCCTTCAATACCGGCGGCTTCACCAAGTCGAGGAAGCCCAGCATCCCGACAAACGCTTTCATGCGTTCGGCGCGATAAGCGTCGAGGTCGAGGCCTTCGTAATCGAGGAAGCCCTTGCGCGTGGTGAGCCCGATACGGCCTTCGCGCATGTTCTTCTCGATGATCTCCGGCGCGGCGTAACGCTCATTGTCCAGTGCCTTGGTGAGATAGCGGCTGGCGTAGAAGAGGATATCGCCGCCGCCCCAGTCGATGAACTCCAGCAGGCCGAGCACGGCGAAGCGAAAGCCGAAGCCGTATTTGATCGCCTTGTCGAGCTCCTCGGGCGTGGCGACGCCCTCCTCCACCATGCGCGCGGCCTCGTTCATGGCGAGCGCCTGGATGCGCGGCACGATGTAGCCCGGCCGCGCGGCGCAGACGACCGGCACCTTGCCGATGCCTTCGAGCAAAGCCTTCAGTCTCGCCGTCACCGCGGGATCGGTCTTGGCGCCGGGTGACAATTCGACCAGCGGCACCAGATAAGCGGGGTTGAGCCAATGTGCGTTGAGGAAGCGCTCAGGGTGCGCCACCGCGCCCGACAAATCGTCAACGAGGATGGTCGACGTGGTCGACGCGATGATCGGCTTCGGACCTGCCAGTTCGGCGCACTGCTTGAGTGCTTCGCGCTTCAGGTCGAGCACCTCCGGCACGCCTTCGAAGATCACGTCGGCGGACGACAGCGCGCCTTGCGCTTCGGCCTGCGGCACCACGCGCACGCGGGCGGCGATCGTCTTCACGGCGCCGGCATCGAACAGGCCGAGCTTGGCGAGCGTTGTGAGCGTGCGCTCGACCTCGGCCATGGCCTCGCCGGCGAGCTTCTTGAAGTCGGCTTCCGGGCGCGCCTTGAAATCGACCACGGCGACGTCGTGGCCGGCATAGGCGAACACCACGGCAATGCCGCGACCCATGCGGCCGGCGCCAAGACAGGCGATCTTTTCGCGGGTGGTCATTGGAAGCCCACCCGCAGCAGCGCCTGCAATTGCGCGCGGTCGAGCGCGCCCAGGCCGAGCGACGACAGCGGTCGGCCCGTCTGCATAAAGTCCTCGCCGCAGACGGCGCCACCGATGGCCAGGAAGCCGCGCGTCAGCTTCATGTCGACGCCGGCGAGCCCACCGACCGAGGCGAAGAACGACAGGCCGATGCGCAGGTCCTCCAACATGTAGCGGTGCTTGGTGAGCACGATGTGCTCGCGCCAATCACCGCTGTCGGTCAGCTTGTCGTGCGAGCCGCGGCCGTACATCCATTCCGGCCCGGTCTTCGCATAATGATCGGCGAGCGGGAAATGCGGCGCGCCGTAACCGAGCACTTCGCGCACAGCAATCCGCTCGGCATCGAGCGCGTCGGTGACGCGGCGGATCGACGGCTGCGTGCCCTCTTTATGAATGTCCCACTTATCGAAATGCTCGAGCGGGCCGGCGTTCATGGTGATCAGCGGCGGGTGGATGATCGGCCCGGCGTTCATCAGCGCGCCGGACAGCGCGTCGCCGCAATCCTCGATCACACCCGGGAAGGCTTCACCGATCACCTTGAGCGCATGCTCCTTCAGCGTCAGCGGAAACACGCCGGTCGGCAGCCTCTTGGCGCGGATAGTGATGGCCGCCTCGAACGGCCCGTGCTTGCGCGTCAGCCACGGCAGCGTGCCGGTCTCAGCATAGGCGACTTTGGCTTTGTTGCCGGCTTCATACGCGGCCTTGGCGAAGATCACCGAGCCGAAGGTGCCGGGCGGCAGATAGACCACCTGCCCGTCCTTCAAATGCGGCGCTAGCGCTTTAGCGATGTCGTGCTGCGCGGTCGCGGGTGCCGGGCACAGGATCAGCTCGGCGTCTTTCACGGCGGCGGCGATGTCGGTCGTCACCAGCGACAATTTCGCTTCGTGCTTGCCGGCGAAGTCCTTAACGATGATCGTCGAGCCCGCGGCGCGGTGAGCCGCGACGGCTTCCGCGTCGCGCCGCCACAGACGGGTGTCGTGGCCGGCGAGCGCGAAGTCACCGGCGGCAGCAAAGGAGCCGTTTCCGCCTCCGAGTACGGCAATACGCATCAAAGTCCCCGATGTTACCGGCAGTGCTCACGCCGAGCGGGCGGCCTGCTCTTTGAGAAGGAAATGCTGCACCTTGCCGAGCGCGTTGCGCGGCAAGGTCTCGACGAAGACGATCTCGCGCGGCACCTTGAAGCGCGCAAGCTGGCTGTTCAAGTGGGCGATCAGCGCCTCGGCGTCGCACGTTTGGCCAGCGCGACGAACGACATAAGCGACCGGCACTTCCTGCCATTTCGGATCGGGCCGTCCGATCACCGCCGCTTCGGCGATGGCGGGATGCTCGTGCAGTACGCGCTCGACCTCCGCCGGATAGATGTTCTCGCCGCCGGAGATGATCATGTTCTTCTTGCGGTCGTGAATGTAGAAATAGCCGTCCGCGTCGCGCGTGCCGATGTCGCCGGTGTGATACCAGCCGTTGCGCAGCACCTCGCTGGTGGCGGCTTCGTTGCCCCAGTATTCGAAGAACACGTTCGGGCCTCGCACGACGACCTCGCCGGTTTGACCTTCGGGCGCCTCACGGCCCTTGTCGTCGACAACGCGGGCTTCGCAATAAAGGCCGGGCAGACCGGTCGAGGTCTTGCGCGAAAGGTCGCCGCCAATGCGGGTGTAGACCGCGATCGGGCAGGTCTCGGTCGAGCCATAGACCTGCAGCACCGGAACGCCGCGCGCCTCTACCGCATCAATCAGCGGCACCGGCACCTGTGTCGAGCCGGTCGAGAGCGCGCGCAGGCTGGAGAGGTCAGTCGACGCCCACGCTGGATGACCGATCATCGCCTGGATGGTCGCCGGCACCAGCACCGTTAGCGTTGGTTTATCCTGCGCGATGGCCGCCAGCGTCGCATCAGGCGCGAAGCGCGCGTGAATGGTGACAGTGGCGCCGAGATGCAGCGCCGGCGTGGTCTGGATGTTCAGCCCGCCGACATGAAAAAACGGCAGCACGGTAAGGATGTGATCCTCCGCGCGCATGTCGTGCATGTGCTGGCTCATGACGCCGTTCCACAACAGCGCCTCCTGGCGGAGCACCGCGCCCTTGGGACGGCCGGTGGTACCTGAGGTGTAGACCAGCAGCAGCGGGCACGATTCATCGATATGCGGGTTGCGGCCGTCGCCTGAGCCCGCAGCGAGTAGCGCGTCGAACGTCGCCTCCGCGCCTGTGGTCTCGCCGAGGCCGATAATGCGGATGTCGGGCAGGGCCTCTTTCAGCGGCGCCAGCACCGCCGCGAACTCATCCTCGACGATCAGCACTTTCACCGACGCATCGCTGAGGATGAACACCTGCTCCGGCGGAGCCAACCGCCAGTTCAGCGGCAAGAACATCGCGCCGAGCCGCGCGCAGGCATAGAGCGCAACGAGATAATCGGGATGATTGAGGCTCAGGATCGCCACGCGGTCGCCGCGCCCGACGCCAAGGCGCGACTTCAGCGCGCGCGCGGCTTGCGCCACGCGTTCGGCAAAGGCGCCATAGGTCAGCGCCTGGCCGGCAAAGCGCAGCGCCGTTTTGTCGGGCGTGAACGACGCGTTGCGGTCGATGAGATCGGAGAGGTTCATGGCTGTCGTAAAGCCATTACTCGTCCTTTTCACCCGGTTCGTAAAGTGACTCTCGGCCGATGCGGTCGACGCAGATTTCCGCCGTCCACGGCAGCATCAGCGCGCCGCAACGGCTGTCGCGGTAGATGCGCTCCAAGGGGAGGCTCTTGAGCATCGATTGGCCGCCGCAGGTGCGGATCGCCTTCACGGCGATGGTGTTGGCGTTCTCCATCACCGTGTGCTGGGCCGCGTAGGCGCGCAGGACTTGTTCCTTGGTGGGATTGGCGCGCGCCTCGGTGATGGCCTGGAACCAGAGCGCCTTGGTCTGCTCCAGCATGATGCGCATCTCGGCGACCGCGATCTGCTTGGTCGGAAACATACGGCGCTTGACCGGTGGCATGCCGGGCAATTCGCCACGCAGATAGCCGACGGTGAAATCGTAGGCTGCCTGCGCGAGGCCCATGTAAGTCGGCGTCAGTGTCATGAACATGTGCGGCCACTTCGACGCCGCCTGGAAGTAGACGCCGTGCGGCATCAGCATGGCGTCCTCCGGCACGAACACGTCCTTGAACAGCAGCGTGCGCGAAACCGTGCCGCGCATGCCTAGCGGATCCCACTCGCCGACCACCGACACGCCCGGTGCATTCGCCGGCACGCCGAGATAGAGCGTGTTGCGGCGGCTCGCCGCCTCGCCTTCGGCGCGTTCGGTGCAGAGGACGCCGTAATAGTCGGCCGAACCGGAAAGCGACGCAAAGATCTTCTTGCCGTTGATCAGGAAGCCACCGTCGACAGGCTTTGCTTCGGTGCCGAAGGCCACCGCGCCGGCCGCGGCCGCGCCGCCTTCCGAGAACGGCTGCGCGTAGATGGCGCCGTCCTCCAAGATGCGCTTGTAGTGGATGCGCCGGCGCGCGATGTGCGCCTTGCGATCCTCCGGCGTCATGTCGAGATCGTCCGACAAAGGCCCCGACCACAAGGTGGAGCACACGTGCATGTTCCAAGACAAAGCGGTCGCGCCGCAGTAGCGGCCAAGCTCGGCGGCGGCCAGACAATAGGTCTGGAAATCGGCGCCGATGCCGCCGTCTTCCTTCGGGATGCAGATCGCCAGCAGCCCCTCGGGGTGCATGTCGCGGAAGTTCTCGATCGGGAACGTCGCCTCGCGGTCGTGCTTGGCCGCACGCGGCGCCAGCGCCTTCTTGCCGAAGCGGCGGGCCTTGGCGATGAGCTCGGCCTGGAAGTCGGTGAGCCGGAAAGCGTCGGGTGCAAAGATCGGCGCTTCTTGATCGTGACTGTCGAGATGAACATTCATCGCTCAAACTCCACTTAAGCGGCGGCGCGCGAGAGCGCGTCGCGCAGAAAATCGAAAATGGCTGTGTTGAAGGCTTGCGGGTCTTCGAGATTTGGCATGTGGCCGATGCCCGCCAGCACCACGTAGCGTGCGCCAGGAATTTTCGACGCCATCTTTTCCATCATCGCCGGCGGCGCGTTGTTGTCGAGCGAGCCGACGAGGCACAAAACCGGTATCTTGATCTGACCGAGATTGGCGCGTTCGTCGAAACCGACCAGACATTGCACCGCCGCGCGATAGGTGCGCGGCGAGATCGAGCCCATCACCTCGATCAACAGCGCCCGATTTTTCGGATCGGCATTTGGACCCATGAGCTGTTTGGCAACGTCCGGCGCCATATCGGCCATGGTCTTGCCGGCATCGAGCGGCGCCAGCCGGTCGGCGACGAACTTCTTCTGGAAATCACCGCTTGGATTGCCGAAGGCCGGGCTCGTGCCAGAGAGCACGGCCGCGCGATAGCCGTTCGGCCGCCGGCGTAAACACGTCTGCGCGATCATGCCGCCGAGCGAATGGCCGACGATCACCGGCCGATCGAGCTTGCGCGCGTCGATGGCCGCCTCGACGTCGGCCGCCAGCATATCGAAGGTCATATGGTCGACCGGCGGACGCACGCCGTAGCCGGGCAGATCGAGCGCGACGGGCTCGTAACCGGCAGTCCTGAAGCTTTCAACCTGGGGATTCCAAAGCCTCGCGGCCCCGCCGATGCCTTGCAGGAACACGACCGGAATTGCATCCGAGGCGCGATTGGTCATCGTCAGCGCGTCCTTTGCGTCGGGATGCAGCTTGCGCGTGGGAGCGCGAAGCCGCACCAGAAACCCTGCCAAGTCCGAAGAGACGGCGCAATGCGCAAACGTCCGCGAGCGGCGGGGACATCGGCGTCTCGATCAACGAGCGGCGGACTGGCCATGCGGCACCGAAGGAACAGAAGAACGCACCGGCATTACTTTAGACATGAATATATGATAATTCATGTATTGTAAAGTCATGCACCGGGATGCCGCCGTGCGTAGACCGCCGTCCGCCGCCAAGCTATGGTCGCCGCCAACAAAGCGAAGCGAAAAGAAATCGATGGCATCCGGGAAAGCGAGAAAGAGCGCGCCGCACGGCGCCGGAGCAACCGTAGCGACGAGCCGCTTTCCCGAAGACTATCTCGGCTACCAGCTTGCCCGCGCCAGTCATCTCGTCACCAACAGCCTGCACGAACAATTCGAAGGCCTCGGCATCTCGGTGCCGACGTGGCGTATCCTGACCTCCGCGCTCGAGAAGGAGCGCACGATCACCGAGATCGGCCAGCTGGTGCTGATGAAGCAATCGGCGCTGAGCCGCGCGCTCGACCGGCTAGAGCGGGACGGATTGATCGTCAGAAAGCGCTCCGCATCGGAGCGGCGTTCAGTCTATGTCGTGCTCACGCCGAAAGGCCGCAAACAGGCCGAGTCGCTCCGGGCAACGGCGGCGCTGCATGAAAGGAAAATCCGCAAGGCGCTTTCCGCCGGCGATCTCAAGCAGCTCGGCGTCCTGCTCGATCGCATCATCGCGGCGCTGGCGGACTGATCGTCCGCGCCGGAACGGTTGGCGGTCTCGAGAGGATTCGAACCTCCGACCTTCGGTTTAGGAAACCGCTGCTCTATCCAGCTGAGCTACGAGACCGCGTGGGCCGCGATGTAGCATAAGCCAGTCGCGGGCGCATCTCGTTTCCACCGCTCATCCGACGCGGTTAGCCTGCGAACTCCTTCTCGTGCAGCCAGACGACGCAGCGTGAAGGCTTTTCTGGTGCGGCCCACTCCTCGACCATCACCGGCGCGACATCCTTCAGGCGCGTGCGATTGATCGACGTCGCCGATCGTTCAGCCGACCTTCACACCCATGAGATTGGCGATGAGGTTGCGCTGCATCTGCGACGTGCCGGCGGCAATCGTCGCGCCGCGCGCGTCGCGCAGGTGACGCTGCATCGGGAATTCCATGTTGTAGCCATAGGCGCCGAGGATCTGCATGCCGTGGTTGGCGACTTCGACATAAGTTTCCGCCGCCAAGAGCTTCGCCATCGAGATCTCGCGCAAGGCGTCGATGCCGACCGACACCTTCCAGGCCGCCTGCCACATCAGCGACCGCGCCGCTTCGACCTTCGTCGCCATGTCAGCGAGGAGATGCGCAATCGCCTGGTTCGTGCCGATCGGCCGGCCGAACTGGATGCGCTCTTTGGCGTATTGGGTGGCGAGGTCCACGACGGCGCGCGCCGCCCCGACGCTGCCGACGGTCGACAGGACGCGTTCGATCTGAAGCCCGGCCAGCACGCAGTCCCAGCCTTTGTTGACGCCGCCGACCAAGCGATCGTCATCGGCGTAGACGTCTTCGAAGTACAGCTCGTAAGTGCCTGTGCAGTGGCGACCGAGCATGTCGAGCTTGCGGCACTGCAGACCGGGCGCATCGTTGTCGATCAGGAACAGCGACATGCCCTGGCGGTGGTTGGCCTTGGGATCGGTCTTTACATAGACGTTAATCAGCGTGTTGCGCGCGCCGGCGCCGGAGCACCACAGCTTATGGCCGTTGATCGCCCAGCCGCTGCCCTTGCGCGTCGCACTGGTGCGCATCGCCCCGACATCGGAACCGGCGTCCGGCTCCGAGATCGAGATGGCCATCCGCGTTTGGCCCGCGAGCAACCGTGGAATCCACTGCTCGATCTGCTCACGACTGCCTTTGCGGAGGATGTTCAGCGAACAGAAGATGCCGCCGGCGAACGCCATGTAGAAGTCAGCGCTGGTATAGGCGATCTCCTCGGCGGCGATGACGAGATCGATCAACGAGCCGTCGAGGCCGCCGAGGTCTTCAGGAAACGGCAGCCTGAACAGGCCGGCCTCGACCCAGGCGTCGTACAATTCGTACGGATAGGTGCGCTCGCGGTCGTGGCGTGCCACATATTCGGGTGGCGCATGCCGATCCATCAGCTTGCGGACGTTGTCGCGCAGCAACTGCTGCTCTTCAGTAAAGCTGAAATCCATTGCCGCGCGACAAAGCTCCGTTGTCGTCCGATCGAACTGCTAGCGCCATGCGTTAGCGCTTGCGATCGTAAGTTTCCAGACCGGGCCGGTAACTCTTCTCGTCGATAAACTGCGACATGCCCTTCTGATCGCCCTTCTCCGGATCGCGGAACTTGGTCTGGTCGGACTTGGCGATCAGGTAGTCGAAGGACTGCTCCCACGACATGCTGCGGACGTGATGATAGGCGGTCTTGGCCGCGCGCAGCACCATCGGGTTCTTCTTGATCAGCTTCTGGGCGAGCGCGCGCACCGCCGGCCGCAACTCGGCCGCGGGCACCGCCGTATTGACGAGGCCTATCTCCGCCGCGCGTTTGCCGTCGAAGTTGTCACCGGTGAGGATGTAATAGAGCGCGTTGCGCTGGGCGAGCGCCATGGCCACCGACTTGGTCACAATGCCGGCCGGGATGATGCCCCAGTTGATCTCGGAAAGGCCAAACACCGCTTTCTCATCGGCGATGGCCAGGTCGCAACCGAGCAGCAGTTGGAACGCGCCGCCGAAGCACCAGCCGTTGACCATCGCGATGGTCGGCTTCGGGTAATACATCAGCCGGCGCCACTGCCAGTCGGCGTTCGCGCGGTAGAGGCGCTCGCGGTCGACCGGCCGGCCGGCGTCGGGCTCGCGGAAGTATTCCTTGAGGTCCTGGCCGGCAGAGAAGGCTTCGCCCGCGCCAGTAAAGACGATCACCTGCGCCCGGTCGTCCTCTTCCAGGTCCTCAAGCACATCGACCATCTCGAAGACCAGACCGGGATTGATCGCGTTGCGCTTGTCCGGGCGGTTCATGGTCACCCAGGCAATGCCGTCTTCGAAATCGACGAGGACGTTCTTGTTGCCGGCCTGACCTGCGCCCGCCGAATTGCTTGTACCGGTCGTCATTATCGGATTTACCTCATACATTCCGCTTCTTGGGATCAAGTTATCAGGCAACCTGATATTGTCAACTCGGAGACCTCATGCGACTGCGTCCTCGCACGATCTACCTCTTGAACCAGGCGAACTACGCATTGCGGTCGTTGCTTGACGCCAAACTGCGCGCCGTCTCGATGACCGGCATTCAGTATACGGTCCTCAGCCTCGTCGAGCGGCATGAAGGCATTTCCTCCGCCGAACTCTCGCGTCGCTTCTTCGTGACCGCGCAGACGATGAACGAGATCATCAACGGCATGGTTCGCCGCCTGCTGCTGGCGCGGAAGGAGGATCCGAACAACAAGCGCATCCTTCGGCTCAAGCTGACCGCGCGTGGCCGCAAGACCCTGAAAGAGTGCGACGCGATCGCCGATGAAATCGAGCACGCCGCCTTCGACTGGATGGCCACCGACGAGCGCGAGACGCTGCGTGAAGGCCTGCGCACGCTGACGCGCGGTCTGCGCGAGCGCGGCTTGATGTCGTTGAACCAACCTGTACCGCGCAGCATGTCGCCGCGCCGGCGCATCGGCCAGTCACGATCGTGATCGGGCGGTCAATTCCTGGTTGCGTCCCACCACGGGCAAACGCCGCGCATCAGCTTGTAATTGCCTTCCATGACCTGCACCGGCGCGCGATAGCCCTTCTCCGCCGCCTCCATGCGCAACGCGCGCGCCTTCAGCCGGCCTTCCGGCGTGAGCCAGGAGCGGTCGTGGCCCCAGAGGCTCGGACCGTAGTCGCATTCGAGCGGCTGCCAGGTCTGCGGGTCGATGTCCTGGCCGCCCCAGCCGTACTCCATCATGAAACTCGATGGCGAATTGGCGTAGAAGGACGTCATCAAGTCGTTGGTGTGCCTGCCGAGCGTGACTGCGACCCGCTCCGCTTCGTTCTGCGCGATGTCGTAGCCTTGTCCGACATCGTCGAATGAAAACAGCTCCACCATCAGATGGTGAATGCCGTTCTTGCCGGTCTCGACCATGGCGAAGCTGTGATGGCGCGGATTGATGTGGAAGAAATAGGCCTTGAACGGCGCCAGCGTATAATCGCTGAGACGGAAGCCGAGCACGTCGACATAGAACGGCATCACCCGCTCGATGCTGTCGGTCGTGAGCACGGCATGGCCGATGCCGAGCGGCCCGGTGCGGAACCCCGAGATGTTGCGGCTGGGCACGAAGGGCGTGTCCGCGACGGCAGCGCCGTGAAATATCTCGAGGCGATTACCCATCGGGTCGACGAACGAGATAAGCGCCTTCACGCAGCGCTGATCGGCGACGCTCTGCGGCTCACGCGTGACGGCAACGCCCTTCGACTCGAGATGCGCGGCCATATGGTCGAGCGCGGCGGCATCCGCGATTTCCCAACCGAAGAAATTGCAGCCGTTCCGGCTGTCGCGATCGACGATCAGGCGCTGCTTGCGGTCGTCCATGCGCAGGGCAAGCCCGCTCCGCCCGCGCTCGACCACCTGCATGCCGAGCAACCGGGTCGCGAACTGCGACCAGTCTTCCAGCTTGTCGGTGGCTATGCCGACGTAACCCAGGGACTGAAGTTGCATCGCAACGTCTCCTTCGCCCATTCAAGTCTCAACGATAACGCTCTGCGGTCACAACGCAATTGATCAGCGCCGCCGCCTCCCGGCGCGCCGCCGGCGACATTTCGCCCTGCCGGCTTAGGAACGTTTTGACCGCGGAAAGCACCGGCACCGTGTTCGAGCGCAGCTTCGCCAACAGCGCGTCGGCTTCGTGCAAAAGATCGTCATCCGCACAGACCATGCCGATGAGGCCGATCGCCTTTGCTTCCGCCGCCGCAATCGGTGCCCGCGTGAGGACCAGCCGGGCAAGATTGGCCCGCGCCAGGCGATCCGACAACGCCGTCATGACCAGGGTCGGTGCGATGTCCTTATCCATTTCCGGCACCGCGAACTCTGCCGACTGAGTGGCGATGCAGATATCGGCCAGCCCGGCAAGCGCGCAGCCGACGCCGAGTGCCCGGCCCTGAACGGCAACGATCAGCGGCACGGGCACGGACCGCAGCCGTTCGTAGAAGTCGAGGACAGGATCGGCGATCAACTGGCGCAGATCGAGCGCCGTCGCCCGGCTGCCGGGCGGCGGCATCACCGGCGTGCGCCCGACGCAGAAGTCCTTGCCCTCGGCGCGCACCAGCACCGCGCGCGTCCCGGCCGGCATCGTGCCGATCGCGCCGACGATAGCATCGGCCATCGCCGGGCTCAGCGCATTGCCGCGCTCGGGCTGTGACAACACGATTTCGAGCACATGATCGCCTCGCGGCCCGATCAGCACTTCATTCGTCATTGTGCGTCCTTCTTTTCCGAACTCTCGTGTTTCCGCTTCGCCGCCTGGATCGCTTCCCAGATGCGCGCCGGCGTTGCCGGCATCTCGATGTGGCGCACGCCGAGTGGTGCGAGCGCGTCAAGGATGGCATTGATCGTGACACCGAGCGCCGGCGTGGTGCCGCCTTCACTGCCCGGCCGGAATCCGAGCGCATGGCTTGCCGCCGGCACCTCGCTCAGCGCGGCGGTGAAGGCCGGCAGATTGACCGCCCGCGGCATGGCGTAATCCATGAAAGAGGCCGACAGATTCTGACCGGTGTCCGGATCGAAGGCGCATTGCTCCAGAAGCGCCTGGCCGACGCCTTGCGCAATGCCGCCATGCGTCTGGCCGTGCAGGATGACCGGATTGAGCGCGCGGCCCACATCGTCGAGCGATGTGTAGCGCATGATTGCCACCGCGCCGGTCTCGGGATCGATCTCGACCTCGCACACGGCCGCGCCGTAAGGAAAGGCAAGCCCCGGCCGCGTTTCGTCCGATACGGCGGTCAGCGCGCCCTTCAGTTCCGGCGGCACCTTGTCGTTGCCAAGGGCCGCTGCCGCGACCTGAAAGATGTCGAACGCGAGGTTCGTGCCGGCGATACGAAATGTTTCGCCGTCGAAACGAACATCGTCGAGGCCAACATCCGAAATCGCCGCAACGATGCGGCGGCCTTTCTCGATGACCTCGCCGGTCGCCTGATGCATCACCAGGCTCGCGAGCCGCAACGAGCGGCCGGAATGCGTGCCGCCGCCGGCCTTCACGAACTCGGTATCGCCGGTGCGCATGACCACGGCTTCCGGCGGCACGCCCAGCCAACGCGCGACAAGTTCCGGAAACGTCGTCTCGTGACCCTGGCCCGTGCTCTGCGTGCCGATGATCATCTCGACCGTGCCGGTCGGATCGATACGGATCTCCGCGCGTTCGCGCGGCGCACCGCTCGTCGTCTCGATGTAATTGCCGATGGCGATACCGCGGCACCGGCCCTGCGCGCGCGAGGCGGCGCAGCGTTCGGCAAAGCCGTCCCAGTCCGCCAAATCCAACGCCTTCTGCATGACGCCGTCGTAATCGCCGTTATCGTAGGTCACGCCCAGCGGATTTCGATACGGCTGCTCATCGGAGCCGATCATGTTCTGCCGGCGCAACGCCACCCGGTCGAAACCGCATTGACGGGCGGCGAGATCGATCAGCCGCTCGATGGCGTAGATCGCCTCGGGGCGGCCGGCGCTGCGATAAGGAATGGTTGCCGGCGTGTTCGTCACTGCCGCGCGCGCGACGACGTGCCCGACCGAGATGCGATAGAGGCTCGGCATCAACTGCGCGCCCTTGTTGAGCGGCACGAACGACGTCGTGTAGGCGCCGAGATTCGAGGTGTTAACCGAGCGCAAGGCGAGAAAGCGGCCCGTCTCGTCGAGCGCAAGTTCGGCGTCGATATGCAGATCGCGCCCCTGGAAGTCCGACAGAAAGGCTTCGGTCCGATCCGCCCTGAACTGAACCGGCCGCCGCAGGCGCCGCGCCGCCCAGGCGATCAGCGCGAATTCGGGATAAGTGGCGTTGCGGGTGCCGAAATTGCCGCCGACGTCGCGCGGCGCGACGACGCGGACCTTCTCTTTTGCCAGCCCGAGCACCGCGGCCAACTCGTCGCGCAATTGCACGACGCCGATGCCGTGCGAGGCGTGGATCGTCACGCCGTCCGTGTCTTCGTGCCAGACGGCCGTGGCCGCGCGCGGCTCCATGTGAACGCCGGTGACGCGCTGCACCTGGCTCGTCAACCGCACACGATGGTCGGCGCGGGCAAAGACGGCATCCGTCGCCGCGGCATCGCCGAGATCGGCCTCCAAAGCCAGGTTTCCCGGGATGTGGCCCCAGAGCTGAGGCGCACCAGGCGCCAGCGCCTCGACGGCGCCGACGACGTGCGGCAGAGGCCGCCATTCGACACCGACCTGCTCGGCCGCATCGCGCGCTTGCGCAGAGGTCTCCGCCACGACCATCGCAACGGCTTCGCCGACGAAGCGCGCGCGGTCGGCGGGCAGCGGCCATTGCCGCGTGATCAGCCGCTCCGAACCGTCACGGAAAGCGAGACGGACATCGGAGCCCGCTTTCGAGCTTCCCGTTGCGTGGGGAATATGCGCGAGCCCGTCGGCACGGACATCGGCGCCGGTAAGCACGGCGAGAACGCCAGGCATCGCCCGCGCCGCCGGTGAATCGATCTCGACGATCTCGGCATGAGCGTGCGGCGATCGCACCATCGCAGCAAAGACAGTGCCTGGAAGGCGCATGTCGTCGGCGTACTGCCCCTGTCCGGTGATCAGCCGGAGATCTTCGCGACGGCCCCGGAACGGCGCGGTCATCGTTGGGCCGGAGGGCTAAGCCGAACGCGCACCGGCCGCCTTCGCACCGCGCTGCGGCGCGACGTCGACGGACAGCGCATCGTATTCGAACAGCCAATCGTAGCGGGTGCGGACGCGATCGGGCTCCCACTCCTGCGTGATGTAGGCGACGGCTTTATCGTGATCGGACAGGATAGGATTATGGAACCGCTTCGCGGTCTCGGTGGAGCCGCGCACGATCTTGGTCGTACGCTCAATACGCAAGTCTTCAAACCGCCGGAACGCGGCTTCGATATCGGCGGGGTTCGCGGCGATGCAGCGCGCGATCACCACCGCGTCCTCGATGCCCATGTTCGCGCCCTGCGCCAGGAAAGGCAGCGTCGGGTGGCAGGCATCGCCTATCAGGCAAAGCCGGCCGAAGGCCCATTGAGACAATGGCTCACGGCCGACAAAGGCCCATTTGAACGGCACGCCAAGCCCATGGATCATTTCCTGCACGGCGGGATGCCAGCCTTTGAAATCCGCGAGGCATTCCTCATGCGTGCCGCTCTCGGTCCACGATTCGACCGGCCAGTCGCGGCCTTCGACCACGCCAACGAAGTTGTAGAGCTCGCCGCGGCGCACCGGATAGGTGATGACGTGCGCCCCGGGCCCGATCCAGTTCGTGCCGACGGGCGTGCGCGATTCCGGTGACACGCGTTCGGCCGGCACGAGCCCGCGCCACGCCATGATGCCGGTGAAGAAGGTCTTGGCCGTAACACCGGCAGCCGCACGCAGGCGCGAATGCACACCGTCGGCGGCGATGATCGCGTTGCCGCGCGCGTCGGCGTGTCCATTGGCGAAGTGCAACACCGCATCGGTGCCGTCTTGCGTGAAGCCCTCGACTTGGCGGTTCAGGTGAATCGCGTTCGGCTTCAGCGCCAGCACCGCGTCGCGCAGCACGGTATGAAAATCGCCGCGATGCACGGTCCAATAGGGCGCGCCGAAGCGCTCGATGCAGTCCTTGCCGAGGTCGAACAATTTCCAGGTCTGGCCCGTGTTCCAGAGACGCACTTCCTTGCGCGCCGCTTCACACGCCACGTCCTGAAGTCGTTCACGCAAGCCCAGGTCGATCAGCAGCTGCGTGCCGTTCGGCGCGAGCTGGAGGCCCGCGCCGACCTCACGCAATTCGGACGCCTGTTCGTAGACATCGACGTCGATGCCTCGCCGCAACAGCGCCAGCGCCGCTGTCAGCCCGGCAATGCCACCACCGGCGACGAGAACATGCGGAGACTTTTCAGACATCGCTCTGGTCCGTCACGTTGAACCCGGCGATCAAGGCATCGCCGGATATTTAGTTCGCCGCTATCGGCAAGAGATCAGGGCGTCGAGGGCCGATGCGCCCTCGCCTTTGGCAAAAACCATCAAGGGATTGATGTCGATCTCCTCGACCTCAGGGTGCGCCCGGACAAAGGCGCCAAGCGCCAGGATCGCGTCGACGACGGCCTCGACATCGCGCGCCGGCGTGCCGCGAAACTCGTCGAGCAGCGCGGCGCCTTTGAGGCTGCGCAGAACCTTTTCGATCTCGCTCCGGCTCAAATCCGTCGGCATCAGGCGCACATCCTTGAGCAGCTCGGTGAAGATGCCGCCGAGACCGACCGCCAGCACCGGACCCCAGTCGGGATCGCGGCGCGCGCCGAGGATCAGTTCGAGGCCTTTGTTCGCCATTGTCTCGACGAGCACGCCGTCGATGGCAACACCCGGCGCCGCCTTGGCGAGATTGGCATGCAGCCGCTCCCAGCCGGAGCGAAGCTCATTGCCGTCCTTCAAACCGAGAATGACGCCGCCGACATTCGTCTTGTGCGACAGCGCCGGCGATTGAACCTTGAGTGCTACCGGAAAGCCGAGCGTCTCCGCCGCCGCCAGCGCGCCGTCGAGGTCCGTCACCAAGCGCCGCGGCGGCATCCGCAGGCCGGCGCGCCCGAGAATATCTTTCGCGGCATATTCCGGTATGACGCCTGCCGGCAGCCGTTCGGCCGAAGCGGACGCAACGGCAGCAGACGCCTCATGCCCCGCCTCGGCCCAAGCCGTAAAGCGTGCGAGCGCCCGCAACGCCCGCTCCGGCGAACGGAAGAACGGAATGCCGGCGGCGCGCACCTCGTCGATGATCGCCTCGGGAACGGGCGAGTCCTCGCCGAGCATGGCAAAGACCACGGTGTGCGTGTCCGCGTAGGGCCGCATCGCCTCGATCACCGGCGGCATCTTGCGGACAGCGAGCTTCTCGTTCGAGAGAATGATGCTCACCAGCACGCTGCCGCAGTTCGGATTGGCCACGAGGCCCTTGAGCGCGCGCCCATAGAGGGTCGGATCGACCAGGCCTTGCGCCGTAAGGTCGAGCGGATTGCTGGCGAGGATCAGGCCCGGCGCGACCGCATTCAGCGCCGCCGCGGCTTCGCCTTCCGGCTGCGGCAGCTCGACGCCGATCGACTCGCAGTAATCGAGCGCGAGCGCCTTGTAGGCGCCCGACTCGCCGAGGATGGCGACGCCGCCGTGCGGACGCTTCCTGCAGCGCAAGGCGCAGTCGCAGAGATCAATCAGTTCTTCCAGCGTGTCGACGACGACGACGCCCTGGCGCTCGACCAGCGTGCGCATGACCGCGTAGTCGCCGGCCAGCGCGCCGGTGTGCGTCTGCGCCGATTGCCGCGCGGCGGCCGAACGACCGGGATGGAGCAACACCAGCACGATGCCCTGCGCGCGCGCGCGACGCGCCAGTGCCAGAAAACGCTGTGGATCGCGGAAATGCTCCGCCACCATCGCGGCGACGCGCGTCTGCGGCGATGACAACAGGTGTTCGAGGAAATCTTCGATGCCGTTGGCAGCCTCGTTGCCGGTCGAAACCGACACCGACACGTCGAGCCCATGGCTGTGAAGGCCGGCGCGAACGACGGTCGCCATGGCGCCGCTTTGCGACACCACGGCAATGCCCGGCCCCTTCAGCGGATGCGGCTCGGTCGCAGAGAAAGTAATGCAGGTGCCGTCGGCATAGTTGACGTAGCCAAGGCAATTCGGTCCTTCGATCGCCATGCCGCTCGCGCGCGCGATGGCCGCGATCTCGTCCTGAGCGGCCTTGCCGGCAGGTCCGAGTTCGGCAAAGCCGGCCGAGAAGATGACGATGCCGCCGACGCCGCGCTCGGCACAGCTCTTGACGGCCTCGAGGACGCCGGCGGCCGGAATGGCCAGGACGACACAATCGACGCCATAAGGCAGGTCGCGCACGCTGCGCACGCACGGCATGCCTTGCACTTCGTCGCGCTTGGGATGGATCAAATGCAGGGCCCCGGCGAAGCCGAACCGCCGCAGATTATCGAGCACGATCCCCGCCAGCGAGCCGGGCGTCGCGGAGACGCCGGCGATCGCCACCGACTTGGGATTAAGGAGGCGTTCGATCGAGGCACGCCTCGTCACGTCTTGCATTGCCGCAGTCTCGGCCATCGCGATCTGGCTCATATTCCGATTGGCGCCCGCTCTCTATTCGCCCACGGTTCCGTCAGCGCGGGTAGTTGCCGAGGCCCGGCTTGTAGGTCTTGGCATCGAGGAACTCGCTGATGCCGCGCTCGCGGCCGCGCTCCGGATCGACGAACGTCGTTTGATCGTTCTTGGCGGTGAGATACTCCGCCGCCTCCTCCCAGGTCATTTCCCGGATATACTTGTACGACAGCTTGCAGGCGCGAAGCACGGTCGGATTCTTGCCGAGCAACGATTTCGCGAGCGCACGCGTGTGGTCGGCGAGCTGCGCCAGGGGCACGGCCTTGTTGACGAGGCCGAGCTCCGCCGCGACGCGTCCGTCGAACTGCTCGCCGGTCATGATGTAATAGAGCGCCTTGCGGTCGTTGACCAAGGTCGACAGCGCCTTCGGCACGACGCCGCCCGGAATGATGCCCCAGTTGACCTCGGAGAGGCCGAACGTCGCCTCTTCGGCGGTGATGGCGAGATCGCAGCAGATCATCGGCGTGAAGGCGCCGCCGAAGCACCAGCCGTTGATCATTGCGATGGTCGGCTTGCCGTAGAACATCAGCTTGCGCCATTGCCAGTTGCGCGTCTCGCGGTAGGCGCGATGCCGCTCGAGGTCGCTCTTCTTGTCGGTGGCGCGGAAGAAGTCCCGCAGATCCATACCGGCGGAGAACGCGTCGCCCTCGCCGGTGAGAACGAGCACGCCGCAACGGTCGTCGAGCTCGAGCGCGTCGAGAACTTGGTTCATCTCGGTCGCCAGCGCGACGCTCATGGCGTTGCGCTTGTCCGGACGGTTCAGTTTGACCCAGGCGATCCCATCCTCGAATTCGACTTTGACATTGTCGCCCCCCGGAATCGGGGCATTCGCGGTCCCATTCTGAGCCACCATCGAACTGTCTCCATGTCCTGCCGGAACCGCAACGCGAAATGCCGCGTGGCGTTCGCCGGGTCATTGCTGCATTGGAAAGAGCGCTCCAGGGTGAGGCCGCGCATTTCACAGCGGGCGCATGCCCATCCGCGACGTCGCAAAAAAACGCGCCGGCTTTTTGCGGTGCGACGCAACTTTGCGGTTCGGCAGGCCGCCGAACTGTCCTCCTCCCGGGCAGTCCTTTCCATATAGAAGGTTGCCTTATATCAGGCACCCTTTCATAATGGACGTCGACAGTCAATCGGAACGCCGCTACAGAAGGCTGCGACAATGGAGTCCGCGGGAGCCGGTACGCTCTACCTCGTGCACGTGCTGACGCATGCGTCGCGCAGCAAGCTCGATGCCGCTCTCGCGCATCTCGCGTTATCGTCGTTTCAGTACACGGCCCTCAGCGTGCTCGCACATAACGAAAACCTGTCGTCATCACGGCTGTCGCGGCGTTTTCATGTGACGCCGCAGGCGATGGGCGAACTCATCCTGGTGCTGGAGAGACGCGGCCTGATCGAGCGGCGCGAAGATGTTGAGAACAAAAGAACCCTGCTGCTCAGCTTGACCGAGCATGGCCGGTCGGTCTGGGCGCGAGCCGACGTGATCGCGAGAAAAATCGAACGGGACATCTTTGGCGATCTGTCCGACGCCGAAATGACTACATTACGATCAGTCCTAAGTAACGCCCTTGCGGTTCTGCGCGATCAACCGGCTGAAAAACGCAAGAGCACGACAACGGCGCACCCGCCGCCTGTTGGCGAGCGAAGACGTTCTGCAAGAGCCTAACAAAAACAGAAACATCGAGAGGAGGACAACGAAAATGACCAAGGTGATCAGGGCGATATCGGTGATGCTGGCAACCGCCGCCGGCATGGTCGCGGCCAGCGGCCCGGCCTGGAGCGTTTATCCGGAAAGACCTATCCGTTTGATCGTTAGCTTCCCCCCCGGCGGCAGCAGCGATTCGATCACCCGCATCGTACAGCCCTTCCTCGAAAAGAAGCTCGGCCAGACAGTCATTGTCGAGAATCGTCCGGGCGCCGGCGGCATGGTCGCGATCGACTATGTCGTGAAATCCGCGCCGGACGGCTACGTCGTCGGCGTGGGCGGCGCCGGCGCACTCGGCACCAATCTCGGCCTGCAGGCGATGCCCTATGATCCCAAGAAGGACGTCGTCGGCATCACCGGCCTCGCATCATCTCCATTCATCCTCGCGGCATCGAACAAGTACAAAGGCAATAGCCTGAAAGACGTCATCGCCTCGGCAAAGGCAGGCGAAAAGGTCGTGATCGGACACGGCGGGAACGGCACGCTGATGCACCTCACCGGCGAGATGCTTCTCCAGGATGCGAAGATCAATGCGATCCTGGTTTCCTACCGCGGCATCGCCCCTGTCATGACCGATCTGATCGGCGGTCATGTCGAACTCGGCATCGTCGATCCGCCGTCGGCTAAGTCGGCGCTCGATGCGAACGCAGTCAAGCCGATTGCGGTAACCTCCAAGTCTCGCTTTCCAATGTTGCCAAATACACCGACCTTTGCCGAGGCTGGCTTGCCGGACTTCGTGTCGACGGGCTGGTTCGGCATCATCGCGCCGCGCGGTGTTCCTCAGGAAGTCGTCGCCAAACTGAATGCTGCGTTCGTGGAAGCGCTCAAAGATCCCGAGATCGTGAAACGCATTCAGGCGCTGGGCTCCGACCCGATGCCGATGACACCATCGGAATTCACAACATTCATCGACTCGGAAATCGCGAAGTGGGGCAAGGTGGTGCAGCAGACCACAAAAAAATCGCAGTGACTTCTACCATAACGCATGAGGGGGCCCGGCGGCGACGCAGGGCCCCGCTCTTTTCCGCCCCTGCTTCCAGCGCGTCTCTCACCGCTTTGCTCGCCTTCAGTCACCCGCATCCAAGCCAGTCCCAGGAATTAAGAAATGAGTTCTGAAATTTCGGCCGAGGCATTTCTGCGCCGGCTCGCCGAGCGCGGCGTCGAATACATCTTCGCGAATGCGGGCACCGACTTCGCCTCGATCATCGAGGCCATCGCGCGGAACCACAATCGGGCGACGAAATACCCCCGCGCCATCACCGTTCCGCACGAGAATGTCGCCATGGCGATGGCGCACGGCTACTACCGCACCAGCGGCAAGCCGCCTTGCGTCATGGTGCACGTCAATGTCGGCACGGCCAACGCCATCTGCGGCCTGTTCAATGCATCGAAGGACAACGTCCCCGTGCTGCTGGCGGCGGGCCGCACGCCGCTGACCGAATCCGGCAGCGCCGCCTCGCGCAGCCACTCGATCCACTGGGGACAGGAAATGTTCGACCAGGGCGGCATGGTGCGCGAGATCGTGAAGTGGGATTACGAGCTGCGCGCCGGACAGCCTGCCGCCGCCGTCGTCGACCGCGCCCTCGATATCGCAATGAGCGAACCGCGCGGTCCGGTCTATCTCACTTTGCCGCGCGAACTGTTGGCCGCGACTGCCGCGCCGACGCGCAGCGATGCGACGCATCCACTCGGCGTGCCGGCCGCGGTTCCTCCCCTCGCCGCCATCGAAGAAGCGGCCCGCATTCTCGCAGCCGCCGAGTTTCCGCTGATCATCACATCGTCGGTCGGACGGCGGCCGGAAGGCATGGCGGCGCTCGCCAAGCTCGCGGGCGACTACGCAATTCCAGTCGTGCAGAACGAGGCGCGCGACATCAACCTGCCGACCGATCACCCGATGCATCTCGGCTTCAGCTCGGCCAACTGGCTCGGCAAGGCCGACGCGGTCCTGGTCCTCGAATGCGTCATCCCGTGGGTTCCCAAAGCCGTGTCGCCGAAGACGGGCGCGAAGGTCATCCAAATGGGGATGGACCCGCTGGCCGCCCGCTTCCCGTACCGTGAGATGGAGGCGGATCTGCTGGTCGGCGGCGATCCATGCGCGGCGCTGACCATGTTGCATGCCGCTCTGGCCGAGGCGACGAAGGGCAAGGCGGCTGCGATCGAAAGCCGCCGCAAGACCATCGCGCAGGCTCACGACGAACTCGTCAACGCGCGAACCGCGCAGCTCGCGAAAGCGCGGGCGCAGAAGCCGATCCATCCGCTCTGGCTCGCGCACTGCGTCAACGAGCAGAAGGCGAAAGATGCGATCATCGTCAGCGAGCTCGGGCTCGCGGCACCCAATCTCGATCTGACCGAACCGGGCACTTTCATGGGCAATATGCTCGCGGGCGGCCTCGGCTTTGGCCTGGGCGCCGGCCTCGGCGCCAAGCTGGCGGCGCCCGATCGCGAAGTGATCGTCTCGCTCGGCGACGGCTCCTACATGTTCGGCAATCCGCTGCCGTTCCATTACGTCGCCAATGCCGAGAACCTGCCGGTGCTCACCATCGTCATGAACAACCAGTCATGGCACGCGGTGCGCACCTCGACGCTGCACGTCCATCCCGACGGCGATGCGGCGCGCGCCAACATCATGCCGCTGACCGAACTCAAGCCCTCACCGGCTTTTGAGAAGGCTATCGAAACCTGCGGCGGCTACGGCGAGAAGGTCGAAGATCCGGAGGAAGTCCCGGCCGCGCTGGCGCGCGCCTTCGAGAAGGTGCGCTCGGGCACGCCCGCGCTGCTCAACGTCATCACGCAAGGACGATAGTGGCCGCTGGCGGTCTCGAGAGGATTCGAACCTCCGACCTTCGGTTTAGGAAACCGCTGCTCTATCCAGCTGAGCTACGAGACCGCGTAGGCGACGGTGTAGCATAAACCGGTTGTGGGCGCGTCCTCGTTTCGACGCCGAACAAATTCGACGTTGCGCTTACCCCTGCTCGGCGGCGAATTCCTTCTTATGCAGCCAAGCGGCGTGGCGCGGCGGCTGCTTGGTGCGGCTCCACTCCTCGATCATCGCCGGCGCGACGTCTTTCAGGCGCTTCATTTCTTCCGGCGTGGTCGACCAGGCGGCGACCTCGAGCCGGTGACCGCTCGGGTCGCGGAAGTAGATCGACTGGAAAATGCTGTGATCGGTCGGACCAACCACCTCCAGCCCTGCCGCTTGGGCGCGCGCCTTCGCTTCCTCAAGTGCCGCCATGTCCTTCACCGTGAAGGCGATGTGCTGCGTCCAGTCGGGCGTGTTGGGATCGCGGCCCATCGGCGGTGAGTTCGGCAGCTCGAAGAAGGCGAGGATGTTGCCGCCGCCGGCATCGAGAAAGATGTGCATGTAAGGATCGGGTTCTTTGGTCGACGGCACCTTGTCTTCGGCAATCGCGCCGACGAGGTCCATGCCCAGCACCTTCTTGTAGAAGTCGACGGTCTGCTTGGCGTCCTTGCACCGGTAAGCAACGTGATGAATTTGCTCGACCTTCATGGGCGTTCCCTCCAGGAACCGGGTGGGTTGCATCTCCACCGTTGTTGGTTTTAATAGTAACATTTGTTACTATTGTCAATACCGCTTTTCTGGCAAAAAAATCCGTGAAATAGTGATACTTGCGGTCCTGAAGGTTCAGATCGTAGCCGGAGATATTACTGTGGCCAGGGCCAGCACGCCCCTTTCCGCGACCGACACCAACACGGCGGCCGAACGGAAATCCGCTTTCGACCTCGCGCGCTTCGTGCCCTATCGCTTGGCCGTGTTGGCCGAGGAGGTGTCGGCCACCATCGCGCAGGTCTATGTCGACCGTTTCGATCTCAACCGCGATCAATGGCGCATTATCGCCTGGCTCGGAAACCACCGCGACATGCAGGCCAAGGAAGTCGCAAGGCTTGCCGGGCTCGACAAGATGCAGATGAGCCGCGCGCTGGCGCGGCTGGAAGAACGAAAGCTCGTGTCGGTCGAGCCCGACACGCAAGACCGGCGCGGCAACGTCCTGCAGCTCACCAAACAGGGCCGCGCGCTTTATGAAAAGATCATGCCGCTGGTGATCGCACGCGAGGAGTATCTGCTGGCGGGCTTGACGCCCGACGAGATCGCCTCGCTCGACACGATCATCGCCAAGCTGCGCCGGCAGGCGATCAGCTTGAAGGCGCGCGGCTGACGCCAGCCTTCAATCCACCTTCGCGCCGGACAACGCCACCACGTCCTTCCACATCGCCCGCTCTCTGGCCGCATAGGCGAGCGCCTCCTCCGGCGTCGAAGCAATGCAGCGCGCGCCAGCCACGAGGAACCGCTTTTGCAGGCCCTCGTCCGCGGCGATTTTGCGCATGGCGGCGGAGACCTTGTCGATGATGGACCGCGGCGTGCCCGCCGGGAATACGAAAGCGGCCCAGGACGTGACCACGAAGTCTTTGACGCCGGCCTCGGTCATGGTCGGTACGTTCGGCATGGTCGGCCAGCGTTGCGCCGACGTGACGGCCAGCGCCCGCAACTTCCCGGAGTCGATCGTCGAGATGTAGGAGGCGAGATTGTCGATGGCGAAGTTCACGTCGCCTGCGAGCATCGCCGGAATCGTCTGCGCGGCGCCACGGAACGGCACATGCACGGCATCGATGCCCGCGCGCTTGGCAAACAACACGCCCGACAGATGCGGCGAGGTCCCGACACCGGGCGAGCCGAAGTTGACTCGGCCCTTCTGCTTCGCCCAGGCGAGAAACTCGGGCACCGTCTTGGCTGGCACATGGTCGGCCGCGACCACGAAGACGTTCGGCAGTTCCCAGGTCAGCGACGCCGGTACCATGTCGCGCTCGGCATCGTATGGCATCTTGCTGTAGAGGAACTGGTTGATGGCGAAATGGCCGATGGTGGCGGCGCCCATGGTATAACCGTCGGCGGCGCTGGCGGTGACCGCAGCGATGCCGATGTTGCCGCCGGCACCGGGTCGATTCTCGATCACGAAAGGCTGGCCGAAGATATCCTTCAGATGCTCGGCTAGAATGCGGCTGAGCACGTCGGTCGAACCACCCGCCGGATAAGGGATGACGATGCGCACCGGATGATCGGGCCAGCTCTTCTCGTCGGCGCGCGCGCCGGTCGCGAGCAAGAGCGTCGCGCCCGCCGCCGATTGGAGAAAAGCGCGGCGCGTCGATGACGTCCGATGTCCCGACATGAAGTCTCTCCCCTTATCCATGGCGTCACGCTCGTTGCGGACATCTTAGCCGGTTGGAAATCTCTGCAAGCAACATTCGGTGCTGCAATGCAGCGCCGCATCGCGGTTGACGGCGCCGTATGGCGCCTGACAATCCAACCGATGAAACTTGCACGCGCCTTGCTCTGCGTTGCCGCTCTGCTCGTCCCTGCGACGGCGAGCGCCGCGGAGGAACCGTGCAAGCTGTCACCGGCCGGCACGGCAGAGGTCGCGGCCGTACGCGACGGCCGCACGCTCATGCTCAAGGACGGTCGCGAGCTGCGGCTCATGGCAATCGAAATCACCGAACAAAGCCGCGCTGCTTTGGAGACGGCCCTCGCCGGCCGGCCGCTCCGCCTTGAAAAGCTCGGCGAGGAGCACGACCGCTACGGTCGCGTGGTGGCGTTCGCCTTCGCCGGCGACACACGCCGGTCATTGCAGCATGTCTTACTGGAGTTGGGGCAGGCGCGCGTGGCCGCCCGGGTCGGCGACAAAACGTGCGCGGAAAGCCTGCTGACCGCGGAACGCGACGCGCGGCGTGCCGGACGTGGTCTTTGGGCCGATCCAAATTTTGCCCCTTTGGCGGCCGAGAATTTGCCGCGATTGCAGGCCGAGCGGGGGCGTTTTGTGCTGGTCCAGGGCAAGATATTGTCGGTCCGCGAGAGCGGCGCCACAATATATATGAATTTCGGACGCCGCTGGACACAGGCGCTCACGATCACCATGCTGCGGCGCGAGGCGAAACGCTTCGCCGCCGCCGGTGTGGAGCCCAAGCAATTGGAAGGCCGGCGCGTCCGGGTGCGCGGTTGGCTGGAGCAACGGAGCGGGCCGACCATCGAGGCGACAGCGCCGGAACAGATCGAATTCGCCGAGTGAACGTGCGAGTGAAAGTGCGGCTATGGCTGCGGGTGCGGTAACAGTAAAGGCGACGTTGCGGATGCGTGCGGTTGCTTACGCGCTCGGCCTGCTGTTGCTCGCCGGCTGCACCAGCGGCCCGGACTTCAAGCAAGTTTCCCTGCCGGTGCCGGAAGCGCGGCCGGCGCAGCGGCCAACGGCCGCGCAGCGCGAGAATGCGCGCATCCTTGCGTCCTATGGCGGCGTCTACGAGAACGCGCGGCTTCAAGCATTGATCGAGCAGACGGTGGCGCGACTGGTGGCCGCCTCCGAGCGGCCGGATCAGAAGTACAAAGTCACCATTCTTAACTCACCGGCCATCAACGCCTTCGCCCTGCCAAACGGCCAGCTTTACATCACCCGCGGGCTGGTCGCGTTGGCCAACGACAAGGCCGAGCTCGCCTCCGTGCTGGCCCACGAGATGGGGCATGTGATCGCGCGCCACGCGGCGATCCGCGAGGAACAGGCGCGGCAGGCGGCCGTCATCAGCCATGTCGTGAACGACGTGCTCAGCGATCCGAATGCCGGTGCGCTTGCCTTGGCGAAATCCAAGCTGACGCTGGCCAGCTTCTCGCGTGCGCAAGAGTTCGAGGCCGACGGCATCGGCGTCGGCATGTCCGCGCGCGCAGGCTTCGATCCGTTCGGGGCCTCGCGCTTTCTCTCCGCCATGCAACGCAATGCCGAATTGAAAGCCGGCCAGTCCGATCCGCGCGCGCTCGACTTCCTGTCGTCGCATCCGGGCACGCCCGAGCGCGTGAAGAACGCGGTCGCCAATGCCCGTCAATTCAGCGGGCCAGGCAACGGCGAACGCGACCGCGGCGAGTATCTCAATAGCCTCGACGGCATGGTCTATGGCGAGGACCAAAGCGAAGGCTTCGTGCGCGGCCGTCGATTCGTGCATCCCAAGCTTGGCTTCTCGTTCACGGCGCCGCCCGGCTTCACGCTCGACAACACCGCGCAGGCCGTGCTCGGCCTCAAGGACGGCGGCGGCGAGGCGCTACGCCTCGATGTGGTGAGCGTGCCGGCGGAGCAGCGGCTGACCGACTATCTGAAATCCGGCTGGATGGAAAAGGTCGATCCGTCAAGCATCGAAGAGGTCACTATCAACGGCTTCCCGGGCGCGACGGCGGTTGCGGCCGGCGACAATTGGTCGTTCCGCATTTACGCAGTGCGCTTCGGCAGCGACGTCTACCGGTTCATCTTCGCCGCCAAGAACAAGAGCGCGCAGGCCGACCGTCTGTTCCGCGAGTCGGTGATGAGCTTCCGCCGCCTCAGCCTGAAGGAGAGCAGCGAGATTCATCCGCTGCGGCTGAAGATCGTGACCGTCGCGGACGGCGACACGCAGGAAAAGCTGGCGCAGCAGATGGCGATGCCGGACCGCGCGCTGGAGGTGTTCCGCGTGATCAACGGCCTCAACGCCGGCGACAAACTGACGCCGGGCGAGAAAGTGAAAATCGTCGTGGAGTGAGTCTGTCGTCCCCGCTTTCGCGGCGACGACAGACAGGCTCAGCTCTCGCCCGCTTCGCGGTTGATGGTGAACTCGCGCGGCACTTCCGGCCCCCACAGATAGAACGAGTCCTCCGGCTTATGGTCGGCCGCCGGCCAGCGATCTTCCTTGGGGATGTAGTCGATGTCGCAGGAGTACTCCGAGAAGCTGCCCCACGGATCCATCACGTAGTGGAAGTAGTTGGAGCCGAGCACGTGGCGCCCGAGGCCCCAGCCCTTCTGATAGCCCTTGTCGGCCATGCGCATGGCGCCGAGACCGATGTCTTGGATGCTGGCGGTGTCCCAGCTGCAGTGATGGAAGCCGGGCGCGCTCGACTTTACCAGCGCCAGCAGGTGGTGGTCGCTGCCGTGGATGCCGTGCATGAAGGCGACGATGTCGGAGGCGCGATCTGACAGGCGCAGGCCGATCGTACGCTCATAGAACTTGATCGAGGCGTCGATGTCGGCGGTGAAGATCAGTACATGCGACAACCGGCGCGGCCGCACCGCGGGGGCTTTGTCGCGCGTGGTGGCGGCGGCGACGCCCGGGCCGACAGTGACCCATTCGCTTTGCGCCTTCTGATCCGGCGACACCTTCGGCGCCACTTTGATCTCCATCAGCACGCCTTCGTGGTTGCGGAACCAGAAGCCGTTGCTTTCGAAGCCGGGCGGCGGGTCGATGAGCTTGATGCCTTCGCCTTCGATGCGCGCCTTCAGGCGCGGCAGATCGTCGGCGTAGCAGCCGAAGGACAGATGGTGCAGTGCCTTCTGCTTGACGCCCTCGACCACCGAGCCCCACCGATGTTCGTGACCGAAGGTCTTGATGGCGAGGGCGTTGCCGTCGCGGCGCACATCCAGCCCGAAATTGCCGTAGAACTCCTCGGCCTTGCTGGCGTCCGGCACCGCGAGGACGAACTGGTCGAGCGAGTGCACGCCGAGGTCGTTTTCCTTGGCGGTCGCCGCCTTATAGCCTGCGATGGCAGTCATCGTTTGCTCCCTTGAAATCGCGATCTTGTCTTTGGGAGCATTCTATCCGAGCCGCCCGGCCGGGCCAACAAGCAAGGCTCTGCCTCTTAAGGCCGCAAGTAGACGTATCCTTGCGCCTGGAGTTCCGCGATACGGACCACCCCACCGCGGTCGGCTTCGACAAAACCCGGCAACAGATCCTTGAGGCCGACATTCTGCCCCTTCATGGTGCGGCCGCAGGCGGCAAGCGAAAGGCCGCTGCCCGCGAACTGGCGCACATCGTGCGCAACGGCCTGTGTGGCCGATGCGGCATGAAAAGCCTTGAGCGCCGGCCCATGCACCACCAGGGCGATGGTGACGTTCCGCGGCCCACCCATCCCATCGTAATGATTGCGGATGTTGCCCAACACGAAGCCGACCCTTTCAAGCTCGGACAAATGATAAACGACCTTGGCTTTGTCGGGCGCGGCGGCGGGCTGGGCACGGGTCGCGCTGGCCGCTGTGAATATCCCGCCGAGTCCTGCAAACGCAGCCGTGAGAATATTGCGCCGGTGCATGCTAGTCCCCTGCTCCGTTATTTCTTGCGCCGGATGGCCGCGAGCTCCTCGCGGTCGGTAATGAGCGCGCGGCACTCCTCGAGCTTGGCGCGGTCGAGACGGAAAACACGGTCGTCGGCCCCGCCGCTGAGATCGACGCCCTCGTCATCAGGCTTGTTGTTTTGCCAGATGCGCACGCGCTCCAACCGGATGAGCGTCGACTTGTCGTTGTTGGCCATTTCGATGCTGATGCCGCCGCCGTCGCAGTCGACGCCGCAGAAGAGTTGCAGCTTGTCGGGCGTTTCCTCAGCGGCGCGGGGGTGGCCGCAAGCGCCGCTCGAGTCGAAAGCGCCACCGCGGTCGCGGAAGCGTAGGCCCAGCCGGAAGGAGTAGTCGGTCAACGGCCCCTTCTCTTTCATTTCCTCAGCGTCGGCCGGCTTCCCTTCCCCGGTGATTAGCAGCTTCATCATCGTCACCTTCTGCTGCGGATGCCGGGCGAGGTGCGCGGCATCGTAGTGCCGCACGAAGCAGGCATACGACTTGTCGTTTGCGGTGATGCCGCCGCCGAACAGTTTCCGCGCGAATCCCTCCGGTGCGGGCGGCTGCGCCTGCGCCGCGCCGGCGGCGATTGTCAGGAGCAAAATCGCGATCGACCCACGTTTCATGATGCTTTCCCCGCCTCTTATCGGGCCGAATTTGAATGCAGCGGCGCCTGACGCGACCAACAGCCCGGTGCCATTGGGTCGCCGCGCGACGGCAAAAGGTTCAAGGGGAGCCGGATAAAATGCTATCAGTTAGGCATGGGAATCGCCTGAGGGATCGCGGCATGGGGGTTCGTAAGGCTTTCTCGGCGCTGCTGGCCGGCCTTATCATCGCTACCGCGCCGGCGCCGCTTGTGGCGCAGAATGGCGGTGCGCTGTCCCCTTGCACCGCGCCGAACAGCAAACCGGACGACTGGATCAAAGCCTGCTCGGCAGTCATATCGTCCGCGATCGCCAGCAGCCGGGAGCTGGCGATGGCCTATGCGCAGCGCGGCTTCGGCTACACTCTCCAGCGCAGGCTTGACCAGGCACAGAAGGATCTCGACGAGGCGGTGCGGATCGATCCCACGCTGCCACACGCTTTCATCAACCGCGCCAATTTCTGGACCGTCGTCGGCAAGCCGGACCGTGCACTCGTCGACAGCGAGCAGGCGATCCGACTCGATCCCAATCTCCCGCTCGCCTATTTCGTGCGCGGCGGCGCGGCGATGAGCCTCAGCCAATACGACCGCGCCGTCGCCGACTACAGCGAAATCATCCGACTGCGGCCGAACACCAGCGCGGAAGTGCTGACGCTGCGCGGGCGCGCCTATCACCGCCTCGGCGACGACGATCGCGCGATTGCCGACTACAACGAGAGGCTCAAGCTCACCCCGAACGACGCCGAGACCCTGATCAACCGCGGCGACGCGCTGCGCAACAAGAAGAAGATGACCGCGGCGGCGGCCGACTACAGCGCGGCGATCAAGCTTGCACCCAAGCACGCCGGTGGCTGGCGCGGCCGCGGCTTCATCCGTCTTGCGACCCGCGATCTGACGGGTGCGGTTGCCGATTTCGATCAGGCCCTGCGCCTCGATGACAAGGACGCGGCCGTCTATCTCAACCGTGGCACGGCGCTCAGCATGCTGGGCGAGAAACGACGCGCATTGACCGATTTCGACCGCACCATCAAGCTCGATCCGAAGGAGCCGCTCGGCTACGTCAATCGCGCCGCAATCCTGAACGAGATGGGCGACAATCGGGCCGCGATGATCGCGGTCGAACGCGCATTGGAGCTTGCGCCCAATTATCCGCCGGCGCTCGAGACGCAGAAGAAGATTAGGGAAGACTATGGCAAGCAGCCGCCGCCATCCGCGGCGGCGGCCGATCCGAACGAATGCATTTCGCCGACCGCCGGCGCCGACCTCGACCGCACCGCGATCGATCGCATCGCGGCTGCCTGCACCGCGCTGATCAAGGCGTCCGACGGCAAGGACGTCCGCGCGCTTGTCTATGTGCAACGTGGAAGCATGTATCGCCGGCTCGGCCAATACGATCTGGCGCTGACGGATTTCAGCGAGGCGATCAAGCGCGATCCGAAATCCCCCTCCGCCTATACCGGGCGCGGCAATGCGCAGCGCGGCCTGCGTCATCTCGACGAAGCCATTGCCGATCACAGCGAGGCCATCAAGCTCGCGCCGAAGGATGCGGAAGCTTACAACAACCGCGGCAATGTCTGGCGCGACAAGAAAGACTACAAGCGCGCGATCGAGGATTACAACACGGCCATCAAACTCAATCCGCGCTATGCGGCGGCCTATTACAATCGCGCCAACACCTGGCTCGATAGCGGCGACAAGACGCGCGCCATCGCCGACTACCGGCAGGCGCTCAAACTCAATTTGCGCCAGGCCGCCGATATGCTGAAGGAGCTGGGCGCGGAGCCGTGAAGATCGAACACGCTGACTCTCGGCTAAGTCACGGGGCTCTCCCCACTGTCATTGCCGGGCTTGACCCGGCAATCCATGAGGCCTCGCCTCCACGACAGACTTTTCGTGACGCTCTCACGTGTGGAGAGTCATCATGGATGCCCGGGTCAAGCCCGGGCATGACGCTGAGATGTGGGCGACGTCCTACACCACCAAAACAAAAAGCCCGGCATCGCTGCCGGGCTTTCGTATTTTCTTAAACCGCTGATCGGTCTTAGGCCGCTTCGTCCTCGACGCCTTCCTCGGCGCCGGCTTCCTCGGCGGGCTTGGGACCGCGGCGCGGGCCCTTGGCGAGCGCGCCCTCGATCTCCTTGACCGCCTCGGTCTCGGTGATCTTCTGCACGGCCGCGATCTCGCGCGACAGCCGGTCGAGCGCGGCTTCATAGAGCTGGCGCTCGGAGTAGGACTGCTCCGGCTGGCTCTCCGAGCGGTACAAATCGCGCACCACTTCGGCGATGGCGACGATGTCGCCCGAGTTGATCTTGGCTTCGTATTCCTGCGCCCGGCGCGACCACATGGTGCGCTTGATGCGCGCGCGGCCCTTGAGCGTCTCGAGCGCCTTCTTGACCAGCGGCGGCTCGGCGAGCTTGCGCATGCCGACCGACACGATCTTGGCCGTCGGGACCCGCAGCGTCATCTTGTCCTTGATGAAGTTGATGACGAACAGCTCGAGCTTCGCCCCCGCGATCTCCTGCTCCTCGATCGCCATGATCTGACCCACGCCATGGGCCGGATAGACGATGAATTCGTTGGTCTTGAACCCCTGGCGCTGGGTAGTCTTCTTATTGCTGGACATTCCGGGCAAAACTCCTTCGGCAGTTCCCTTGCGGGGAACAGCCACTTTGGCTGCGGAAGCCCCGCCGCGGACCGGACCGCGCGAGGCATGAGAGACCCGCCGTGAAGCGGCGGGTTTTTTCGGACCCCGGCTGCTGCCGGTGGAACCCTTCTTGACCTTCTGACGCGATTTTCCTGCCACTGCTTGACGCGTGGATCGCACGCCCTCTATCCAGACCCTAGGGACTCTAGTGCCGCGAAAAATAAGGCTCCCGGTGAGGGGAGCGCTTCGGTAGCGGCGTTTTTTGTCGTCATCGGATTGTTTTTTACATATAGCACATTTTTGGGCAGATTCAAAGCGTTATGGCGACGCAAAAGTGCAATCTGACCGCAATAAATTCGCAAAATACCCGTTGGGTTAACGTCGGCGAGCCAAAAAAGTCTCGCCTAACGGTTCCACGGTAATCCTGGATTAACGGGGGAACTTTTAGTCGCCGCTTCCGGGATTCGGGTTGAAGAACTTGCTGAGCTTGTCGGCCACCCCGTCGAACTCCTTGGCGTCGGCCGGCGGCTCGCGCTTGACCGTGATGTTCGGCCAGGTCTTGGCGTATTCGGCGTTGAGCTCGAGGAACTTCTCCAGCCCTGGCTCGGTGTCCGGCTTGATGGCTTCGGCCGGGCATTCGGGCTCGCACACGCCGCAGTCGATGCATTCGTCGGGATGGATGACGAGCATATTCTCGCCTTCGTAGAAGCAGTCCACCGGACAGACTTCGACGCAGTCCATGTATTTGCACTTGATGCAGTTTTCGACGACGACGTAGGTCATCACCCGCTCCGCCCACAAATTCAGTCAACGTTGGCCTATCGCAACAGTATGTAGGCCGCAAGCGCCGATGGCGACACCGTTGCATGCGGTTCCGTGAGGGGTCGCGGTAGCGGCGGAAACTCTTACGCGGGACCGGCCGGCAGGTCGCGGTAAAGGGCCCGCGCTTCCACGGCCCCACCGCGTTTTTCGGCGAAACCGGCCACCTCCATGACCCGAATCGACCGATCGAGCGCCAAGGTGACCACATCGCCCCGCCGGACCGGCTGGCTACCGGCGGTCACCCGCCGGCCATTAAGCCGAACATGGCCCGCGGCGACCAGCGCGGCCGCATCGGTGCGCGTACGCACCGTGCGGGCATGCCAGAGCCATTTATCGATGCGCTGGCGATCAACGGCCGGCGCAGGGGACACTCAGGAAGGCTCTTTGCCCTGCTCCAACTGCTGCTTGAGGGCGGCAAGCTTGGCAAAGGGCGAGTTCGGATCCGGCGCCTTCTCGCGGCGGTCGGAACCATGATGTTGATGTTTCGCATAATACTTTTCGCGTTCGGCACGATCCGGACCTGGGTCGCGGTCGCGACGCGGTCGGTCGCGGCGGGGACCGCGATCAGGACGCCCGGACCCCTCCTGACGCTCGCCGCGCTGATGCTGGCGGTCAGTCTTCTGCTGCCGGTCGTGGCGATCGCGCCGATCCTGCCGGTCGCGGCCTTCGGGACGCTTCGCCTGGTCCGCTTCCGCGGGCGCGGCGGCTTCCGTGGCAACGGCGGCCCCCTCTGCCGCGACGGGCGCGGGCCCCTGCCGGTGCGGACGGCGATGCTGCTGCCGCGGCGGACGCTTCCCTTCCGGGCGACCGCCGGGACGCCAAACCTCGATGAGGGCCGGCTCCTCGGCTTTCTGTTCTTCGGTGACTGGCACCGCTGCTTCCACCACAGTCGCGGCCGCGGCCGCTGGCTCTGCCATTTCCGGCGTTGCCGACTCAACCGGCGTTTCGACCTGCGCCATCAGCTCGGCGTCTGGCACAACAGCCAGCGACGACACCGCCTCACCAACCAGCGAATCATCTGTGGATGCGGCCAGAGCGTCGGGTAGCGCCTCGGCGGGCACGGCGTCCGCTACGGCCTCAGGCGCAACCGGCGCTTCGCCAAGCGCGGCCGGCGTCGCCTCAGGCGCCGGTGTCTCAACCGGCTTGGTTTCAGCCGGCTCCGCCGGTTTGGGCCGCCGCTCCATGCGATAGCCGAGCGAGCGCAATATAGTGGCGAAGTCCTCGCCGGAGGCGCCGGTGAGCGAGGTCATGGCGCCGGTGACGGTGAACGAACGGCCGTCGACCGCGCCATCCGGCTTGGGACCGGGCGCGCTTTCACGCCAGGACAGTGCCGGGCGGATGAGATCGGCCAGCCGCTCCAGGATGTCGACGCGCACCGCGCGCTCGCCGGTCACGCGATAACCGGCAGTGCGGTAGAGCGCCTTCGGCGTTTCCTTGTCGACCGGGATCGAGGTGCGGCCGGACGCGGCAAGGTGCAGCAATTCGGTGACGCCCTTGGCGTCCGGCGCTTCGTGCTTGAGCGCCCAGAGTTGGGTCGCGAGCGAGCGCGGCGCTGGTTTGAGCAAGGCCGGCAGGTAAATGTGATAGGCGCCGAAGCGCACGCCGTATTTGCGCAAGGTCGCGCGCGACGGCTGGTCGAGGCCTTTGACCTCCTCGGCCACCTTCTGCCGCTCCAATACGCCGAGCGCTTCCACGATCTGGAACGCGACGCCGCGCGCCATGCCGGTGATGTCTTCAGCGGCCGACAGCGTGAACAGCGGCGCCAACAGCTTCTCGATCTGGCTCTTGAGCCACAGATCGAGCCGCGTCTGCACCAGTTCGCGGGCCGGGCCGGTGAGATGCTCGTCGGCGATGATGCGCACGCGCGGACGCAGCGTGTCGTCGCCGGGGTTAAGCTTGCCGACAACGTCGCCGAGCCAGCGGATGGCGCCGTCGTTCGCCAGCACGATCTGATCGTTCGACGCCTGCGACAGCTTCGTCGCGCGCGCCTCGATCTCGACCGCGAGCACTTTCTGCGCGGCGGCGTTTAAAGCCTTGGCCTCGGAGCCGGCCGCCGCGGAGGCGTCTGGCGCGAACATGAATCCGTCGAGCCGGCCGATCAGGTGGCCCTCGACGGTGACTTCGCCGGTCTTGCCGATTTCAGTCTCTAACATTGCGTTCTCTCGCAGCCGCCGCATCAACACGCTGGTACGGCGGTCAACGAAACGCTCGGCCAAGCGTTCGTGCAGCGCATCGGACAATTTGTCCTCGACGGCGCGCGTCGTTGCCTGCCAATGTTCCGGGTCGGCAAGCCAATCCGGACGGTTGGCAACGAAAGTCCACGTTCTGACATGCGCGATCCGATTTGAGAGAGTGTCGATGTCGCCGTCGGTCCGGTCGGCAAGAGCGACCTGCCGCGAGAACCAATCGACCGGGATGTTACCCTCTCGCATCAGGAATCCATAGAGGGTCACCACCAATTCCGCATGGGTCGCCGGCGCGATCTTGCGATAGTCCGGAACCTGGCAGGCGTCCCACAGTCTTTCGACCGCCACGCGGTTGCGCGCCAAGCCGCGCACATCTTCGTCGCGCGCCGCGTGCTCCAGCACCAGGATGTCTTCGCCGACCGGCGCGCGCGTGAGACCCTGCTCGCGCGGTGCCATCGCCAGCGACGCCTGCAAGGCGCCGATCGAGGAGAAATCGAGATCGGAATTTCGCCATTGCAAAAGCCTGACCGGCTCGAACGAATGGCTCTCCAGCGCCTGCACCAATTCCGGCTCGAACGGATCGCAACGGCCGGTCGTGCCAAAAGTGCCGTCGCGCGTGGCGCGGCCGGCGCGGCCGGCGATCTGCGCGAGCTCGGAGGGATTGAGCTTGCGGAATTGGTAACCGTCGAACTTGCGATCGGACGCAAACGCGACGTGATCGACGTCGAGATTGAGGCCCATGCCGATGGCATCGGTCGCCACCAAGTAATCCACGTCGCCGGATTGGTACAGCGCCACCTGCGCATTGCGCGTGCGCGGCGACAGCGCGCCGAGCACCACGGCGGCACCGCCGCGCTGGCGGCGGATCAGTTCAGCGATGGCGTAGACTTCGTCGGCGGAGAAGGCGACGATAGCCGAGCGGCGCGGCAGGCGCGTGAGCTTCTTGTCGCCGGCATAGGTGAGCATCGACAGCCGCGGCCGGCTGATGATGTGAGCGCCGGGCAGGAGCTTTTCGACCATCGGCCGCATGGTGGCAGCGCCCAGCACCAGCGTTTCCTCGCGCGCGCGCCGATTGAGCATGCGGTCGGTGAAGACGTGGCCACGTTCGAAGTCGGCGCCGAGCTGGATCTCGTCGATGGCGAGGAACGCGACATCGAGGTCGCGCGGCATGGCCTCCATAGTGGAGACCCAATAGCGCGCGTTCGGCGGCTTGATCTTCTCCTCGCCGGTGATGAGCGCGACCAGCGGCGCCCCGACGCGGTCGACGATCTTGTTGTAGACCTCGCGCGCCAACAGCCGCAGCGGCAGGCCGATCATGCCCGACGAATGCGCGAGCATGCGCTCGATCGCGAGATGGGTCTTGCCGGTATTGGTGGGACCGAGGACCGCGGTGACACCGGCGCCGCGCGCCTTGTCCGCGCGGGCGGGTTGCGGAGAGAAGCTAATGGCCATTACGCATCCAAACTGGTGGGGCTCCAACGAGAGGAGGCCCCGCCTGAGCCCACCCCTGTATCACAACGCGACGACAAAAACGCCCGCGGTTAATCTTCGGAACGGGGCTGGAACGAACCGCGCCCGAATCGCTGGTGTGGCCTCTGTCAGAGTTCGTTCACGACGACATGTAGGGACGAATTGACCGGCTGCCACCAGACTTGCGCAATGGCCGTGCAAATTGCGTGGAATTTTGGAAGCGTTCGTTAACCGGCCGGCGCCGCTTCCGGTCGCGACTGCCTTCATTCCGTCGCCCTTCGAGGCTCGCGCGACGCGCTCGTGTCTCAGGCAGACGGTGGAAGGGGTGTTCCATATTGCGACGCGGATAGGCTCGCGCGTTAATCTTCAGAACACGCCCCGAACGAACCACGCCCGAATCGCTTGCGAATCGCCGATCGGAGTTCGTTCACGGCCAGATATGGGGCCGGGCACGCTTAGCGGCGCTATTGACCCGCGTAGACGGCCCGAAATTTCCGATCGTTTCTTAACGGGCTGCCGCGATGTGCGCAGTGTCCCACAACGTAACGGGCGCGGGCGATAGGATTAAACTTCGGAACGAGTCTGGAACGAACCGCGCCCGAATCGCTGACCCGAGGGCAGTAGAGATTCGTTCACGGCGACATGTGGCAAGCGCGTGAAGGAGTCACACAAGATCGGGTAGAAAAAGCCGAGTCGGAAGGGATTCAATCCGCCGCAAAGATTAACGCAGGCGCGAGTCGGTTGTGGCGCGAAGAGTCAACGTCGATTTCGTTTGCGCAGGTGGCGGCTGCTACTGCGTCTTCGGCCCGTTGACGGCCGCCTTGCTGGGGAGCGGCATAGAGACGAACTGGGTGGCCTCGAGCACGGCCTCGCCGATCGGCGTCGGCCCCTGGGCGCGGAAGGGCACCAACACGCGGGTGCCGGCGATCGGCGCGAGCCAGACCTCCATGTCGCGCAGCTTGGTCATGTACTTGATCGCCGTGCGCGACGGGATATAGCCCGCGACCGGTGCGAAATAGACGGAGCAGACCACGACCTGGCCCGCATAGCCCTTGTCGGCCTTCACCTTGTCCATGCGCTTGTAGGCGAGCTCGAGATCGTAGCGCAGCCGGCCGTCGAACACCGAAACTTTGCGCTGGCAGGCCTCGGGCGTGAGCGGATCGCCGTTGCCGGGCATACGCACCAGCGAGGCGGTCATCGGGTCCAAAACGCCCTGCCGGTGCGCGTCGGTGACGGGCACGCGCTCGGGGTCGTCATCCTGCGGCGGATCGAGCTTGAACTCCTTCACCGCGCCGTTGGCGATGGTGAGGCGGATCTCGTCGCTCTTCTTGCGGGTGGAAATGGTTGCCGCGTAGATCGACGTCATCGGCCGGCCGCCGTTGAGGGTACCGCGCGCCGCTGTGGTGCCCTGCCCGCCGGTGAAGGCGCGCAGCAGGCCCGTGGTCGCTCCGCTCGCCGCGGCCGAGTAGTTCGTATCGCCGATCTCGATCACCCAGCTACCGCTGCCGATCGGCAGGCCGGCGAGGCTCGCCGTGTATTGCGCTTCCAGCTTGCCCTGCGCGCATGCCAGGTCCGGCGCGGCAAGCGCGATCACGAGCCCGGAGAGCAGGAAACCGGCGAGGGTCCGCGAGGTCGGCACGAAGCTATCTTCCTCCCGCGCGCCAGCGGAATTCCGCAGGTCGAGCGCGCTATATCTCCAGCAGCGCGATCCGGCACGCAAGGGGCTCCCGCCGAATGGGGCGACTGCCGCACAGATATGAGGACGCACCGCAGACCTGTCCATGTGGCGGCGCGAAATTGGTCGAATGTTTGATGGCCGGGCCGTGCGGCCGCCCGGCCAGTGGCGACCGGGCCGGCAAGTGGGGCTAATTCCTCCTAAAACCTTAGGTTTGATGGGGACTTAGGGGCGGCTTGACGCTTAAGGCCGCGCTCTTTATACGTCCGCCCAATCTTTCCAGACCGAATGGACCGGACGGGCGCCTGCGGGCGCCGTTATTTTCGAGGATTTAGCCATGTCATGGCGTTGCGATCTCACCGGCAAGGGGCCGCTGGTTGGCCACAAGGTGAGCCATTCCAATATCAAGACCAAGCGTCGCTTCATGCCCAATCTGCAGAACGTGACGCTGATCTCGGACACGCTGGGCCGCAGCTTCAAGGTGCGCGTCTCGACTAACGCGCTCAAGACCGTCGACCATCGCGGTGGGCTGGACGCTTTCCTGCTCAAGGCCAAGGACGACGAGCTGGCGCCGAAGATGCTGAAGCTCAAGCGCGAGATCGCCAAGAAGAAGGAAGCCGCAGCGGCCTGATCGGCTGCGCGCTTTTGCAGATACGCAACGCCGCCTTCGGGCGGCGTTTTGCGTTTGTCAGTCGAGCGTGAACTGCAGCAGCAAATTGCGTTGGATCGGCGCGAAGTTGTCGTCTGACACCAAGGTGAGCACCGTTTCGCCGTCACGCGTGCGGGAGACGGCGATGCCTTCCATGTTGTCGATCTGGTAAGCGAGATCGGCCTCGATCAGCGGCGGCCCATCGACCAGCGCGCCTTCCTTGATCGCCTGCAACGGCACGCGGCGGATACGCATGGCGACGCCGCGTGCCACCGAATAACGCCGTTCCAGAAGCAGGAGATCGCCCGGCGGCAGGATGGCGCAGTCGCTGACGGCGAACTCGTCGGTGCGCTTGACGGAAAAGCGCGTGGTCTCGGCGCCGTCGAGCACGAAGGCGCGCAGATTGCCGGTGGCATCGAGACTCTCTTCCGTCACGGCGATCAGCTCGCCCGCGCGCGGTGCGCCTTTTGGCGGCGAGGCCAGACACTCCAGGCTCTTGTTACGCGCGAACGACTTGAAGTCCGCCGGCACCTTAACGACTTCGCCGCGCGCTTTGAGGCCATCGCGGCGATAATTGAAGCGGACGATCTGCTCGACGCGCTCGATGCCGACGTACAGCATGCCGTCCCGCTCGGTGAGCGACTCGGTGTCGAACCATTTGTGCGCGGCCAGCGGCGTGCCGTCGGCGCCCAGGATCGGCGCGAGCTCGGCGTCCGCAACGCCAACGGGCTTGCCGTTGTCGTAGACGATGCGGCCGCGCAGCCACGAACCGCGATCGGTGACGGCGATGAAACGCGCGCCGTCGGCTTCAATGTGGAGTCCGGAGATGCCGCCGAAAGCGGGATGATTGGACGTGAGCACAAGACCGCCGCGAAAAGTGAGCGCGCCGAAACGCAACTGCGCGGGATCGCGCGTGTCGAAGGACGTGATCGGCGTCGCTTCGACCGCAATCTTGACGGGCTCGCTGGCGTAGCGCTGGAGCTGGCCCCAGGCGAAGCCGCCGGCGGCGACGAAGCCCGCGAGCAGAAGACCGGCGATGAGCCCGCGACGACGCGTCAATCTCAAGCGACGCGCCTCCGCAGGCGCGGACCGGCGCGGTCGGCGGCGGCATGCTCTTCGAACAGCTCCGCGAGCTTTTCGGTCATGGCGCCACCGAGCTCCTCCGCGTCGACGATGGTGACGGCACGACGGTAGTAGCGCGTGACGTCATGGCCGATGCCGATGGCGATGAGCTCGACCGGCGAACGGGTCTCGATCTCTTCGATCACCCAGCGCAGATGGCGCTCGAGATAATTGCCGGGATTGACCGACAACGTTGAATCGTCGACCGGCGCGCCGTCGGAGATCATCATCAGGATCTTGCGCTGCTCGGTGCGCGCCAGCAGACGCTTGTGCGCCCAGTCGAGCGCCTCACCGTCGATGTTTTCCTTGAGCAAGCCCTCGCGCATCATCAGGCCGAGATTCTTGCGCGCGCGCCGCCAAGGCGCATCGGCCGACTTGTAGATGATGTGGCGCAGATCGTTGAGGCGGCCGGGATTGGCCGGCTTACCGGCGGTGAGCCAATGCTCGCGCGACTGCCCGCCCTTCCAGGCGCGCGTGGTGAAGCCGAGGATCTCGACCTTGACGCCGCAGCGCTCCAGCGTGCGCGCGAGGATGTCGGCGCAGGTGGCAGCGACCGTGATCGGCCGGCCGCGCATCGATCCCGAATTGTCGAGCAGCAGCGTGACGACCGTGTCGCGGAACTGGGTGTCCTTTTCCCACTTGAACGACAGCGGGTGCAGCGGATCGGTGACCACGCGCGACAGCCGCGCCGGATCGAGCATTCCTTCTTCCAAGTCGAATTCCCAGGAGCGGTTCTGCTGCGCCATCAGCCGACGCTGCAGCCGGTTGGCGAGCCGCGCCACCACGCCCTGCAGATTGGAAAGCTGCTTGTCGAGATAGCCGCGCAGGCGATCGAGCTCCTCCGGCTCGCACAGATCCTCGGCGGCGATGGTCTCGTCGAACCGGAGCGTGAAGGCGCGATAATCGGGTCCGCGCGGCTCGTTGGCGCCGAACTGGCGCGGCCGCTGCGGCTCGCCCGGCGTCTCGGCATCGCCCATGTCCGTATCGTCGGCCATGTCGGCGGTCGGCGCATCGACGGCCTCGGCCGCCGAGTCGGGCATGTCCTCGGCGGAAACTTGCGAGTCTTCCATGCTGGAGCGCTGCTGGTCGTCGGAATCGGCAGCGTCGCCATCCTCACCCGCCTCCTGCTTGCGCTGCTCTTCCTCGCCTTCGTCGTCCTCGTCCTCCTGATCGGAGGAACGGTCCTCGCCCATCTCGAGAGAGTCGAGCAGATCGCGCACCACGTCGCCGAATTGGCGCTGGTCCTCGATCAGATTTTCCAGGCGGTCGAGATCCGCGGCCGCGCGCTCCTCGATCAACGGGCGCCAGAGATCGACCAGCTTCTTGGCCGACTTCGGCGGCGCGAGACCGGTCAGGCGTTCGCGCACCATCAAGGCGAGGGCTTCCTCGATCGGTGCATCGGCGCGGTCGGTGATGGTGTCGAACTTGGCGCGGTGAAAGCGGTCGTCGAGCATCGCCGTGAGATTGCTGGCCACACCGTCCATCCGCCGCGCGCCGATCGCCTCGACGCGGGCCTGCTCGACGGCCTCGAATACGGCACGCGCCTGCTGGCCCGCCGGCTGATGCCGGCGGTGCATCGCCGCATCATGGCAAGCAAGCCTGAGCGCGATCGAATCGGCATTGCCGCGCACGATGGCGGCTTCGGCCTTGGTGAGCTTGCGCGGCGGCTCCGGCAGCCGCGCCTTGGTGCCCATCAAGCCCGGACGCTCGGCCGCAAAGCCGACTTCGAGGTCGGGCTTGCGCGCCAGCGCGCGCAGGCAGCCCGCGACCGCGCGCTTGAACGGCTCGGTCGGAGCTTCCTTGGTCGGCGTTTTGCCTTTGATGTTGGAGGCCATTGTTTCTCCCACAGTCATTGCCGGGCTTGACCCGGCAATCCATCCTTCTTGCGAAGCAGATGGATACGCGGGTCAAGCCCGCGCATGACAGATTGCCTTAGCTCAGCGCCACGTTCACCGAACTCTCCGGCAGCTCGATGCCGAAGCAGCGCTGATAGAACTCGGCCACGATCGGACGCTCGAGCTCGTCGCATTTGTTCAGGAAGGTGAGCCGGAAGGCGAAACCGATATCGCTGAAGATCTCGGCGTTCTCCGCCCAGGTGATCACCGTGCGCGGGCTCATCACAGTCGAGAGGTCGCCGTTCATGAAGGCGTTGCGCGTCAAGTCGGCGACGCGCACCATCTTGCCGACGATGTCGCGGCCTTTCTCGTTCTGATAGTGCTTGGCCTTCGACAGCACGATGTCGACTTCGTTGTCGTGCGGCAGATAGTTGAGCGTCGTCACGATCGACCAGCGGTCCATCTGCGCCTGGTTGATCTGCTGCGTGCCGTGATAGAGGCCCGAGGTGTCACCGAGGCCGACCGTGTTGGCAGTGGCGAACAGGCGGAAGGCCGGATGCGGCTTGATCACGCGGCTCTGGTCGAGGAGCGTCAGGCGGCCCGAGGACTCCAGCACGCGTTGGATCACGAACATCACGTCCGGGCGGCCGGCATCGTACTCGTCGAAGCAGAGTGCGACGTTGTGCTGGTAGGCCCAGGGCAGGATGCCGTCGCGGAATTCGGTGACCTGCTGGCCGTCCTTGATGACGATGGCGTCCTTGCCGATCAGGTCGATACGGCTGATGTGGCTGTCGAGATTGACGCGCACCATCGGCCAGTTGAGCCGCGCGGCGACCTGTTCGATGTGCGTCGACTTGCCGGTGCCGTGATAGCCGGTGACCATGACGCGGCGGTTCCTGGCGAAGCCGGCGAGAATGGCAAGCGTAGTCGGACGGTCGAAGCGATAATCCGGATCGGTATCGGGCACATGCTCTTCAGCCTTGGAATAGGCCGGCACTTCCATGTCGCTGTCGATACCGAACACCTGTCGCACGGACACTTTCATGTCGGGCAGATTGGCCGGCTTTTCTTGTACTGCGGCAGTCATTGATCCTCCGTGGCCTCGGATTGGCCGAAGCCTGATGCGGGTCCGACGTTACGGTCCGGCTGATAGGGGCGCCAACTTAGCAGACGCCGCCGACCCGAAAAACCCGGGGCGCGCGAATAACACCATCAATTATTTCAATCAGATAGGGCGCTTTAGGCCTGTCCGAAAGGCGGGGCTGGGTTGATTTTTGGCGTCATTTTCGGCGCCAGCCCCGCTTGTCGCTATTTCGGGCATTCCGTGTCCTGCAGCATGAGACCGAAGGACATTAGAAAGGCGGCTCAGCCGAAACCGACCGACTTCAGATAATTGTAGGCCTGGATGATCTCAACCAGCCGATCCTCGGTCGAGCGATCGCCGCCATTGGCGTCCGGATGGTGGCGCTTCACCAGCTCCTTGAACTTGGCTTTCACCTGCTGCGGCGTGACGCCGACATCGAGCCCCAGGGTCTCGAGCGCCTTGCGCTCGGCATTGCGGATCGGTCGTGCCGCCTCGGCGCGCTGCTTCTGCTCGGCGCGCAGCCCCTCCGAGAACAGGCCAAATGCGTCGCCACCGGGTCCAAAGGTGCTGCCATCCGGCCGCACGGTTCCTTTGCCGGTCCCCATCTTCCAGGTCGGGCGATGGCCGGTGAGCGCGTCCTTCTGGTACGCCATCACCGCCGCATCGTTCATCCCGGCGAAGAAATTATAGGACTGGTTGTAATCGCGGACGTGCTCCAGGCAGAAGCGCCAATGCTCATGCTCGCGGCCGCGCCCCTTGGGCGCGCGATGCGTCGCCTTCTCCTTGCAGCCATGCCACTGGCATTCCGGGCCGCCTGTTTTCAGGCGCCGGTCCTGCGTCGGCTTGACGCGTACACGATCAAAAATATCCGAGTCGAATTTCATGACCCAACACTATGCGCCTTTGGCGGTGACGCCTTCAAGACTTGACTTCATGATGCTTCGCATTTGTCGAACCGGCGAACCGGTTCCACTTCGCTGGCAATGCTCCACGCGTTTTGCCACGAAGCATTGACGCGCGAGCCGCCCTTGCCTAACTCGGACGGCATGCGCACCAGCGATATCATCACACAGAAGTTGACCGAGGCTTTCGCGCCGCAAAGCCTCACGGTCGAAGACGAATCCCATCGCCATGAAGGCCATGCCGGGCACCGGCCGGGCGGGCAAACTCATTACAGGGTCTATATCGTGTCGGAGGCCTTCAAAGGAAAGACCCGGCTGGAGCGCCACCGCATGATTAACGGTATTCTTTCGTCTGAGCTTGCCGCCGGCGTGCACGCCCTGGCGATCCACGCGGCCGCGCCGGGCGAAGGCGGGGTCTGACGCCCTACGCCAAGCCCATCGGCAGAGGACTGGTATCCGAGGCGCCGATCATCTCGCGCGCCAAGCGCTCGATCATTTCCCGCTCGAGCGTCATTGCCTGAGGCTCGCGCCAGAGATTTCGCATCTCCAAAGGATCAGTCCGAAGGTCGTAGAGTTCGGCCCAGTCGACGCCTTCGAACAGGCTCAGGCGCGCCTGCTCGGTAACGAGCGTCCGCATGCGGATGCGAGAGGGGAAGCCCATATAGACTCTCTGCCCTTCCTCTTCGATCAGCACCGACTCGCGTACGGAAACCGGCCTTTCGATCGCGGGAAGAACCGACACGCCTTGCATCCCATTGAAGGGCGCAACGCCCGCGCGTTCGAGAATGGTGCGTGCGATGTCGATCGTTGCCGCCAGCGCCTCGCGCCGTCCCTGCATTCGGCGATCCGCGGTGTCCCTCCAGATGAAAGGAACGCGGATCAGGCCCTGATAGTGGACGGGGCCTTTCAGCATCAATTGGTGATCGCCCATCAGATCGCCGTGATCGGACGTGAACACGACGACCGTGTTGTCGGCAAGGCCCGCTTCTTCGAGCGCGCCGAGAATTCTGGCGACCGCGTCGTCGATCATCGTGATCATGCCGTAGGTTAGCGCTGTCAGCCGGCGCGCTTCGTCTTCCGTGCAGGCAAACAGAGCCGGCGTATCCTTGCGCGCATTTCCACTGTCGCGCTCCTCGATGAGGCGGCGGACGTGCGGCGGAACGGTTGCAGAGTCGATCGGCCAACTCTTCGGCAACGGAATATCCGCCGGCCGGTACATGTCCCAGTACCGCCCCGGCGGCGTAAAAGGGTGATGCGGATCCGGGAACGAGCACATGAGAAAAAACGGGTTCGATCCTTCGCGCGCAAACTCACGCAGTCGGACAATCGTCTGCTCGGCGATATAGCTCGTCGGATACAGTTCTTCCGGCAAGCGCGTTCGCCATGCCTGCGGCAGATCGGCCGCCTCATTGGACAGCGCATTCTGCGGACCGCGCAGCGAATCGGGATCAGGATGACGGGCACGCAGCCAGCGTGTGTAGTGCCCCTCGACCTCATCGCTGTGCTGGATGGCGAGATCGACGCCTGCAAACCCGTAATAGGGCAGATCGAGATCGTGTTCCGGGTCATCTCTCCACTTGGCGGCGATTTCCTGATCGTAGCGTCCGCCGGGGCGACGCATCGCTTCGACGACAGCTCCGTTTGCGCTGCCGACTGGCGGCTTGCCGGTCATGTTCTGCAAATGGCTCTTGCCGACAAGGTGCGTGCGGTAGCCAGCGTGCCGCAGGCAATCGAGGAAAGTCATCGATTCAAGCGGAAGGGGCAGTCCGTTGTGGCGAACGCCGTTCAGCGAAGGCGGCCGACCCGTCATCAGGCTTGCACGATTCGGCATGCATACGGCTGATGTGACGTAGAAACGATCAAAGCAAACGCCGTCGCGCGCGATGCGATCAATCGCCGGCGTTGCCACGATCGGATTTCCGTAACAACCCAGGTGATCCGCCCGGTGTTGATCGGTGATGATAAAAAGAAAATTGGGCCGCATACTACTTCCACTCCACAATGCCTTGACCCCTGATAGCGAGGCTCAAATCGCCATCATTTCTGATCGATCTGCATGTGGGCTTTTTGAACGACGTCGGCCCACAGCTTGGTTTCGCGGGCCAACGCCGTCTCAGCTTCCTTTGCACTGCTGCCGACAGGAACGAGATCTTGGGCGCGCAGTTTGGCTTGCAGGTCAGGTGCGTTGACCGCCTCGCGGACCTTGCTTTCCAACACCGTCGCGATTGCATCCGGCACGTGCGCAGGCGCGAGCATCAACATGTAGGTCGAGACGGCGAAGTTCGGATATCCCGATTCAGCGACAGTTGGAATATTCGGCGCTAATGGCGTGCGCTTGATCGCCGAAATCGCCAATCCCTTCAGCCGGCCCGCAATGACGTGTTGAATGACGCCGCCGGTGGAGACAAAACCGGCCTGAACCTGACCGCCAAGCAAATCCGTGACCAGTGGGGCATTGCCTTTATACGGAACGCCTGTGGCCGGAAATCCTGCTTGAAGGCGAAGGTACTCCATCGCCAGATGCCCGGGACTTCCGTATCCCGCATGAGCGTAACTGACGGGATGTGTCTTCGCATAAGCGACGAATTCGGCGAGCGAGTTCACCGGAATCGCCGGAGGGACAACGAGCATTTGGCTCGAATCGACCAGAAGAGAGATCGGCCTGAAATCTTTCACCGGATCGAACGGCAGGTTCTTATAGAGCGCCGGATTAACAGCCAACGTCGATCCCAATACGACGAGCAGCGTGTAACCGTCAGGCGGTGCCTTCGCGACGACCTCAGTGCCGAGGTTACCGGCGGCGCCAGCTCTATTCTCGACGATGAAGGGCTGACCCAAGCTCGCCGACAATTTGTCGCCGACGGCGCGGGCCACCAGATCGAGCGGACCGCCGGCCGGAAATGGCACAATGAGTCTGACCGGGCGCGACGGGTACGTTTCAGCACGAAGCGTCCCCACGGCACCGAAGCCGAGCCAGACAGACATCAGTAGTATCAGCAGAGCGTGCTTTCGCATGCCTTCCTCCCCGCTTTTGTCATTCGCCGTCTCGCCGCGCTCGGTTGGCCCGCGCGGCAAGCGGCACTTGTTTTGAAGGGATGGTAAGCGCCAGAGACATATAAAGGAATTTCGATTATCCTGCCTGTCCTATAACTAAAAGGTTATTGCCTCATGGCTTGGGACGACCGCATCGGGCGGCGACTGAAATTACGCGACCTGCACGTGTTGCTCGCAGTGGTGCAGGCGGGAAGCATGGCTAAAGCCGCAAAACAGCTCGCCATCTCGCAGCCGGCCGTATCAAAGGCCATTACCGAGATGGAACGGGTGCTTGGTGTGCCTTTGTTGGAGCGCGGGTCCCAGGGCGTTGCCCCGACGCATTACGGGCGGGCGCTCGCAAGCCGCAGCCTTGCCGTGTTCGATGAGTTGAAGCAGGGCGTCAACGAGATCGCCTATCTCGCCGACCCGACGGCGGGAGAACTGCGGATTGGCACGACTGAGCCGCTCAGCGCCGGCATCATTGCCGCGGCCATTGAAAGACTATCGCAGCAGCACCCGCGGATCATTTTTCAAGTGATCGTGAGCGACACCGTCACGCTGCATCGTAACCTGCAGGAGCGAAGTGTCGAGTTTGTCGTGTCTCGGCTCATCGGACCACTCGAAGACAAACAGCTCAAAACGGATGTTCTCTATCACGACCCGTTTGTCGTCGCCGCGGGCGCAAGCAGCCCATGGACGCGGCGGCGCAAAGTGACATTGGCGGATTTGGTGAGTGAACCATGGGTACTGCCCAGCGAGACATTCATCGACGCCATGGTGGCGGAGGCTTTTCGGGCGCATGGTCTTCAACCGCCGCAAGCGACTGTGTCCACCATGTCGCTCAATCTTCGAAACAGCCTGCTGGCCAGCGGACGCTTTATTAGCGCTGTGCCTGAATCCCTTCTGCGATTTCCAAGCCCGCATCCGTATATCAAGGCACTGCCCATCACACTGACGACGACGCAACGTCCCATTGCGATCGTCACCCTGCCGGGCAAGATTCTCAGCCCCGTCGCCGAACTGTTCGTCGATTGCGTGCGCGGGCTCGTGCAGCCCGGCGTAAGACAGCGCGTGCGAAGCCGCTAGCGATCGACGACGGGATTCTTGGCGAGCGGCTGGATGCGCAGCGCGGTGATGCGGTTGCGCGCGCGGCGCAGCACGCGGAAGCGGAAGCCGTGGAAGGTGAAGCTCTGTCCCACTTCAGGGATCGAGCGCGCTTCGTGGATGACGAGGCCGGCGATGGTGGTCGCCTCCTCGTCCGGCAAACTCCAATCCATGACGCGATTCAGATCGCGGATCGGCACGGCGCCATCAACATTGACCGAGCCGTCGGGCTGCTTGCGCACGCCGGGCATCGCCACGTCATGCTCGTCGGTGATGTCGCCGACGATCTCTTCCAGAATGTCTTCGAGCGTCACGAGGCCCTCGACCTCGCCGTACTCGTCGACCACCAGTGCGAACGGCGTCTTGCGGCGGCGGAAGGCCTTGAGCTGTTCTGAGACCGGCCGTGTTTCCGGCACGAACCAGGGCGCGGTGAGCAGCGAGGCGATGTCGACCTTGGCCGCATCGCCATCGACCGCGTGCAGCGCGCGCAACAGATCCTTCACATGCAGGATGCCGATGATGTTCTGCGGATTGCCGCGCCACAGCGGCAGCCGCGTCACCGGGGAGGCGATGACGTCGTTGACGATGTCGGCTGCCGGATCGTCGGCGTTGAGCGTGATCATGTTGGTGCGGTGGACCATCACGTCGGAGACTTCGAGCTCGCCGAAACGGAAGACGTTCTGGATGTACTCCGCTTGGCCCTCCTCCAACTCGCCGTGCTCCGCCGAAACCTCCACCAGCCCCTCGATCTCGACATTGGTCAAGATTTCGTGCTGCGAGGATTCCCTGACGCCCAGCATGCGGAGGATCGACCGCGAGGCCGCGTTGAGCAGCCAATTCAGCGGCCAGAATACGACGTAAGAGACATAGAGCGGATAAGCGATCCATAGCGATACCGGCTCCGGCTCGCGGATCGCCAAAGTCTTCGGCACCTGCTCGCCGACGATGATGTGCAACGATGAGAACACCAGGAAGCCGATCAGGAACGACGTGAAATGCAGCGCCTTCTCGGGCATGCCCAAAGGATCGAGCACCGGCTGGAGCAGCGAGGCGACCGTCGGTTCGCCGACCCAGCCGAGGCCGAGCGAGGCCATGGTGATGCCGAGCTGGCAGCAAGCGAGATAAGCCTCGATGTTGCGCAGGATGTGCTGCACCATGCGCGCGCCGAAGCGATCCTGCACGACCATGGCGTCGATGCGGAAGCCGCGGCTTTTGACGAGCGCGAACTCGGCGGCAACGTAGAATGCGTTGGCCGCGAGCAGGAAAATCGCGAGCAGGAGATTAACAACCGTGGCGGTCATCGTCGTTCGGCGATCACAGCGGCTTTAAGGTGGCAGCGCGAGGACGCGAGTATCGCGATCATGCAGTTACTTGCTCGGCAAGGAACGCACGCACTTCGGCCGGATCGACATTGCTTTCGACGAAGGCCTGGCCGATGCCGCGCACCAGAATGAACGTGAGCTTGCCGCGCTTCACTTTCTTGTCTTGCGCAATCAGGTTCATCAAAACATCAACGTTCGGTACGCCACCGGCCACATCCTTGACATGGGTGGGCAGGCCGACCGCGGCAAGATGCTGACGCGCCCGCGCCGCATCGGCCGGCGCGACGAGACCTTTGCGGGCGGAGAAATCGAACGCCATCACCATGCCGAGCGCCACCGCTTCGCCATGCAGCAGGCGATCCGAGAAGCCGCAGCCCGCCTCGAAAGCGTGGCCGAAGGTGTGACCGAGATTGAGCAGCGCGCGCTCGCCGGTCTCGCGCTCGTCGCGCGCGACGACGCCCGCCTTGGCGCGGCAGCTCACGGCGATGGCGTGCTCGCGCGCCGAACCGCCGGCGAAGATGTCCTGCCAGTTGGCTTCCAGCCAGGCAAAGAACGCTGCATCGCCGAGCAAGCCGTATTTGGCAACCTCGGCATAGCCAGCGCGGAATTCGCGCTTGGGCAGGGTATCGAGCAGGGCGGTGTCGGCGATGACCAGCACCGGCTGATGGAAGGCGCCGATCAGGTTCTTGCCCTGGCGCGAGTTGATGCCGGTCTTGCCGCCGACGGAGGAGTCGACTTGTGCAAGCAACGTGGTCGGTACCTGCACGAAATCCAGCCCGCGCCGCACGCTGGCCGATGCGAAGCCGGCAAGATCGCCGATGACGCCGCCGCCGAGCGCGATGGCGAGATCGCCGCGCTCGATGCGGGCAGCGATGATGCCCTCGCAGACGCGCTCGAAGGTGGCGATGTTTTTGGAACCTTCACCCGGCGGCACCACAATGGCCGAACTCTCGATGCCGGCCGAGGCCAGCGCCGCTTGTGTCGCGGCCAGATGCTTGCCGGCGACGTTCTCGTCGGTGACGATCACGGTGCGCGCGCCGGGGCGCAGCGCCTTGATGCGGGCGCCGAGCGAAGCCAAAAGCCCGCGGTCGATGACAATGTCGTAGGTGCGCTCGGCCAGCGCCACTTCGACCGTGATCGGCTCGTTCCGGCGCAAAGGCGCGGTCATGCCTCGTTCTCCTGGGGCGCAGGTATGCCAAGACGCCCCGATAGGGCGGCTATGATTTCGTCGACGATGGTCTCGTGCGGCTCATCGCGCGACTGCACCACGATATCGGAGAGGGCATAGATCGGTTCACGCTCGGGCATCAAGTCCTTGATGCGGTCGGCAAGCGGGCGGTCGTTGCGGCGTTTGGTGCGTTTGAGCAGCACGTCGAGATCGGCCTTGAGCCAGACCGAAATGCCCTTGGCGCGGATGAGCTCGCTGGTGTGCGGATCCATCACCGCGCCGCCCCCGGTCGCCAAGACCTGCGGACCTTGATCGAGCAGCCGGGCGATGACGCGCGCCTCGCCAGCCCGGAAATAAGGCTCGCCGTGCTTCTCGAAAATCTCCGGAATGGTCATGCCGGCGGCGCTTTCGATCTCCGTATCGGCGTCGACGAAAGGCACGCCCAGGCGGCTCGCCAGCCGGCGGCCGATCGACGACTTGCCGGCCCCCATCATGCCGACCAGCACGACAGACCGGGGCCCGAGCGAGCGAATGACCGCCTGCTCTGGACCGCCGGCGACGGCTTTTTGGCTGGTGGTATTAACCATATTGGGGTTCCGGTTCGGCGCCTTCGGTTCCTATATAGCAGCATCTGTCCGGCGGCGATGGCGGCTTGCCATGGGCCGGGCAACGTGGTCGTAACGTTCTAGCCTTAACCATCAGCTTCCGTCTTCCGCCGGTCACCCTATGCCGAGCCTGTTCAGATTCCTGGTCGTCGTCGGCATCATCGGCGGATTGAGTTATGCCGCCGTGTTCGCGCTCGCCAATTTCGTGCCCTACAAGCCGCGCGAGATCGTGCAGACGGTGCCGCCCGACAAATTCGTCAAGCAGCCCCATTAACTGACCCTCGGTCATGAAGGGCCGTCCGAAAGCGAACGACCAGGCTCACATCGAGCTTTTCCTCGACATGCTGGCGGCCGAGCGCGGCGCCGGCGAGAACACGCTTGCCGCCTATCGCAACGACCTCGAAGACCTCTCGGCACATTTGCGCGCGCAGCGCATCGCCATCATCGATGCCGACACCGACGATCTGCGTGGCTTCCTCAAGAGCCTCGATGAGCGCGGCTTTAAGGCCTCGTCGCTGGCGCGGCGGCTCTCGGCCGTGCGCCAGCTCTACCGTTTCCTGTACGCGGAAGGAAAACGCACCGACGACCCGGCCGCCGTGCTGGAGGGCCCGAAGCGCGCACGCACGCTACCGAAAGTGCTGTCGATAAAGGAAGTCGACGGCTTGTTGGCGCAGGCGCGCGCCAATGCCGAGAATACCGACCAGCCGGCAGCGCAACGTCTGCGTTCTGCGCGGCTTCTGTGCTTGCTGGAGGTCGTTTATGCCACCGGCTTGCGCGTTTCCGAGCTCGTCGCCCTGCCCGCCTCAGCGGCACGACGCGATCAGCGCATGCTGGTCGTGCGCGGCAAGGGCGGGAAGGAACGGCTGGTGCCGCTCAACGAGGCGGCCAAGCGCGCGATGGCGGAATATCTCGCGCTCTGCGCCGAGGCCAAGGTGGGCGCCTCATCGAAGTGGCTTTTTCCGTCGTTCGGCGAGAGCGGCCACCTCACACGCCAACACTTCGCCCGCGATCTGAAAGCACTGGGCGCGGCCTGCGGCATCGACGGCGCGCGGCTGTCACCGCATGTGCTGCGGCACGCGTTCGCCAGCCACCTCCTGCACAACGGCGCCGATTTGCGCGTGGTGCAGACCCTGCTCGGTCACGCCGACATCTCGACGACGCAGATCTATACCCACGTGCTGGAGGAGCGCCTGAAGTCGCTGGTGCGCGACCTGCACCCGCTAGCGGACGGGTGACGGCGTTGTAAGAGCCAAATTAACCCGATTGCTTGACTTAGAGGCCCTATCGGGTCAGTACGCCCCCCGATCACACATCAGCCCTGAGACCCATGCGCAGTTATCTCGATTTTGAAAAACCGGTGGCCGAATTGGAGGCCAAGGTCGAGGAATTGCGCGCCATGGGCGAGAGCGGCACGGCCGTCGCCATTGGTGATGAGATCGGCCGGCTCGAAGCCAAGGCCGCAATTGCGCTCAAAGAACTCTACGCAAATCTGACACCCTGGCAGAAGACGCAGGTCGCGCGGCATCCGCAGCGACCGCACTGCCTGGATTATGTGGGCGCACTGATCGCCGACTTCGTGCCGCTCGCCGGCGACCGCAAGTTCGGCGACGACGAAGCCATCGTCGGCGGCTTCGGCCGCTTCCACGGCGAAAGCGTCTGCGTGCTCGGGCATGAGAAAGGCTCCGACACCGAGAGCCGGCTCAAGCACAATTTCGGCATGGCGCGGCCCGAGGGCTATCGCAAGGCTGTGCGGCTGATGGAAATGGCCGAACGCTTCGGCATTCCTGTGATTTCGTTGGTCGATACCGCCGGTGCCTATCCCGGCATCGGGGCCGAAGAGCGCGGCCAGGCCGAAGCTATCGCGCGCTCGACCGATGTCTGCCTCGGCCTCGGGGTGCCCAATGTGGCGGTGATCCTGGGCGAAGGCGGCTCGGGCGGCGCCATCGCGCTCGCCACCGCCAGCCGCGTGCTGATGCTGGAGCACGCGATCTACAGCGTGATCTCGCCGGAAGGCGCAGCCTCGATCCTGTGGCGCGACACGACCAAGGCGCAGGAAGCGGCCACCAACATGAAGATCACCGCGCAGGACATGGTGCGCTTCGGCGTCATCGATACGGTGATTCCGGAGCCTACGGGGGGCGCTCACCGCGATCCTTCGGCGGCGATTGCCGCCACGGGTGAGGCCATCGCCCACGCGCTCACCGAGCTGCGCGGGCTGGACGCCGACGCCGTCCGCAAACTGCGGCGGGAAAAATTTCTGGCCATGGGCCGCACAACGGCTCGAAACACGCTCTAGGCCTTTTCAGGCGCGCCCTATCTAAATACCAGCAAGCTGCAATTTGCTCTGAGTCAAGGTTTTAGCCTAGATTTACCATAGGGTTAGTGCTCAAAAGCACGGGGCCGGTTTGCCTTGCAGATGCCACATCTTATGGCTAACGATATTGCAATGAGGGCCCGCGCCTTCGGGGAGTACCAGCGTTTGAAACGTCCGTTCGTACGCGCGCTGCTAGCGTCCGCGGCTGTTGCCGTTGCGGTGACTCTTGGCGGCTGCAATCCGAACGATGTGCCGACCAGCGGCCGTGCAATGGCGCCGCTGTCGCAGAAGATGATCTCCGAAATTCAAGACAAGAACATGGACAAGGAATCGCCGATCCTTGTCCGGCTGTTCAAGGAAGAGTCCGAACTCGAAGTCTGGAAGCAGACCAAGGACGGCCAATACGCCCTGCTGAAGACCTATCCGATCTGCCGCTGGTCGGGCGACTTAGGGCCGAAGAAGAAGGAAGGCGACCGTCAGGCGCCCGAGGGCTTCTACACGATCACGCCCGGGCAGATGAACCCGAACTCCTCCTACTATCTCGCCTTCAACACCGGCTTCCCGAACGCCTATGACCGCGCCTGGGGTTACACCGGCTCCGAGCTGATGGTGCATGGCGACTGCTCGTCGCGCGGCTGCTACGCGATGACCGACGAGCAGATCCAGGAGATTTACGCGCTGGCGCGCGAGTCTTTCTTCGGCGGCCAGAAGTCGTTCCAGATGCAGGCCTATCCGTTCCGCATGACCGCGTTGAACATGGCCAAGCATCGCAACAGCCCGCACTTCGCGTTCTGGAAGATGCTGAAGGAAGGCTACGATCATTTCGAAGCGACCAGGATCGAGCCGAAGGTCGCGGTCTGCGAGAAGCGTTACGTGTTCGACGCGGCCGCGCCGGATGGCGCGACCAAGCCGCTCTCGTTCAACCCGAAGGGCGCCTGCCCGGCCTATCAGCTCGACCAGAACGTGGCCGCCGCCGTGCTCGATCACCGCCGCGACGAACAATACAAGATGGCGCAGTACATCGCCGAAGGCGTGGCGACTGTGCCCGGGCGTCACGGCGTCGATGGCGGCATGAATCCGGTATTCGCATCCAAGCTCGGCACGCAGGAAGGCTACGACGCCAAGGGCAACCTGGTGCAGATCGCCACCGCGCCGGGCTCGCTGCCGCGCAACGGCGGCGTGCCGGCGACGACGATCACCGTGCCGAAGAGCGTCGAGAGCCAGCCTGTTCAGGTGGCGAGCGCGCCAGAGACCAAGGAAAGCCCGACCGCACAGGCCAAGCCCGCAACGATCGCCGGCCTGATCGGCAACATGTTCGGCGGCAAGGAAGAGACCAAGACGGACAATTCCGCGCCGGCCTTGCGCGGCACCAACACCGACATGGCTGCAAAGCCCAAGCGCACCGCGCCGACCTATCAGACCGCCTCGGCTCCGAAGCCGCAGGAAAAGCCGAAGGCGATCATTGCCAACGCCGAGGCGACTCAACAAGCCAAGCCGGCCGAGAAGGACAGCACGCCGAGCGCGCCCGCGCAGGAGATGCGCACCGCCTATTCCGCGCCGGCCCCCGCGCCGAACGGTCTGCTCTCCGGTGCACAGCCAGTCATGCCGGTCGGTACCTTTGCCAGCCGCTGGGCCGGCACCGGTTTACGCTGAAAGTGACCGCAGCCGCGTGACGCATGGACGCTTACGTCTACGTCCTCGGCACCTTCACCAAAGACCGCCATCTGACCTACGTCGGCTGGACCAACGATATCGACAAACGGCTCGCGCAACATAACGCCGGCAAGGGCGCGCGTTCGACGCGCGGGCGCGTGTGGGTGCTGCTGCATTCGGAACGCTTCGCCACGCGGCAGGAAGCAATGAGCCGCGAGTGGCACCTCAAGCGGGATCGCGCTTTCCGCAAGACGCTCGCGATGGCGTTCAGCCTGAAGGCTTGAACGCCGCGTCAGCCCCAAGTCACCGCCCGTTCGGCACGCGTACCTTGCTCGCGATCGGGCCCGTGTCGCCCATGGTTTCCACGTAGGAGACCTCGTCGCCGCGATTGAGCGCGTCGAAATCGCCCGACAGCACGCTGTTGCGATGGAAGTACAAGAGTCCGCCTTCCTTGGTCATCAGGTATCCGAAATCCTGGTCCGGCGTCAGTTCGGCCACTTGACCGCGGAATTCGTTCGAGGCTTCGTGCCCCATCTCGGCGGTGCCGTGATCGCAGAGCTTGTCCTTGTACTTTGACAGGCGCAGCTCGGCGATGCGGAAGGCTTCGTTGATCGCGTTATAGAGATCGGGCGTTTGGAATTTGTGCTGCAGGTAGCCGGGCTCGTGCGACACTACGATGTCCTTGTGGCCGGGCACCGAGATTTCGATACGCACCACTGGCGGGATCGTCTCGCTCTGATTCTGATTGCGTTGGTCAACGCGCACGCGGCACGTCGTCATCCGCTTGTAGATACGCTCGAGCCGACCGATGTGATCGCGGATGGCGCCTTCCGCCGCGGCCGATGACGGTAGATTATGAAAAGCGATATCGACCGGTATTTGCATCGCCACACCCCGCTTTGTTCATGCAAGGGATAACGCCGGCGGCCCCCGCTTGGTTCGCGACACCGGGCGAAGGGCCGCAGGCTAGCGCAACCGTCCTTCCATGACGGCCCGGCAATCGGCGTTCAGCTTGTCGACGTTGCTATGCAGGCAGGCGGTGATGGCGTCACGGTTTGGGATGTACCAACTGCACAAGCGGAAGACGTCCGGCTGGCACGCCCGCTTCTGTACCTCGGTGACGTCGTGGTTGCTGTCGCGGTTATCGCGGTCGTCGCGCCGGTAGTCGTCGCGACTCCAATCGTTCCAGTTCTGAGCGTGCGAGATGCCGGACAGGCCGAGCAACCACAGCATTATCACAAAGGCGATACGCAACTCCATCGCCGGGTCCTCGCGCATGGTCCTCGATGACAATGCGCAAGCCGACGATTCGGTTTCACGCCTTATGGATTAGAAATCCTTCCACTCAGCATCGGTCTGCACGGCGGTCGCAAGCGCCGCCTGCATACGGCGGGCGCCACCGCCACTCGCGGCTGCGCGTACGGGCGCCGCCCGTTTGGGCGCCCGGACCACGGTCGTCGCCGCAACCGCCGCTTCGGTCGACCGGGCAACGACGGCCGGACGCGCGCCAGGGGCTGCCTGCTCGCCGCCGCGCAGCCGGAACATCGCCACGCGCTCGTCCATCGACTTGGCCTGCGACTCCAGCGTCCGCGCGGTCGCGGCGTTCTCCTCGACCAGCGCCGAGTTCTGCTGCGTCGCCTCGTCCATCTGGGTGAGCGCCTTGTTGATCTGCTCGATGCCGGTCGACTGCTCGATGCTGGCATTGGCGATGTCGGCCACGACCGTGGCGACCTTCCGGATCGACGCCGTGATTTCGGCGAGCGACTCACCGGCTCTGTTCACCAACTCGACGCCGTTCTTGACCTGGCTGTTGGAGTTGGTGATCAGGTCCTTGATGTCCTTCGCCGCCTGCGACGAACGTTGCGCGAGACTGCGGACCTCCGAGGCCACTACGGCAAAACCACGACCGGCTTCGCCCGCGCGAGCGGCCTCCACCGCGGCGTTGAGCGCCAGCAAGTTGGTCTGTCGCGCGATCTCGTCGATGACGCCGATGATGTCGGAGATCTTCTGCGACGATTCCTCGATGTGCGCCATCGCGGTGACGGCCTCGCTCACCACAGCGCCGCCACGCTCGGCGACGGTGCTGGTCTCTGCCGCGAACTCATTGGCCTGCCGCGCATTCTCGGCATTCTTGCGCACGGTGTCGGAAATTTCCGCCATCGAGGCCGACGTTTCCTCGAGGCTCGCCGCCTGTTCTTCGGTGCGCTGCGACAGATCGGTGGTGCTGGTCGAGATCTCGGCTGAAGCGTTGGTCACCTCGTTGGCCGACATCTTGATGTTGCCGATGGTCGTACCGACCTTGTCGACCACCATTTCGACCGCCGAAGTGATCTGGCCGATCTCGTCCTTGCGCCCGGTCGCGCGCAGCGACACGTTGAAGTCGCCCTCCGCGAGCTTGTTCAGCTCGGGCACGAGCCGGGAGATCGGTCCGGCGATCATGGTTTGCACAATCAGGATCGCCACGGCAAAGGCGACGATCATGGCCACGGCGATCGTCACATAGGTCACGTAAATGGTGTTGGTCACCGTCGCGCTCGCCGCGGCGGAGGCGGTATCGACCTGCTTGACCATGTCGTTGGAGGTGGCGATGAACTGCTGCTGCAACTCGGCCGTCGGCCCCGCAACCTTGGCCGCTGCGGCACGCGCCTCGTCGTTCTTATTAGCGAGTGCCAGCGCCTCGACCGCCTTGTACTGAGGCAACAGCGCCTCGAACTTCCGCTGCAATTCATCCAAACGCACGGCATAGGCCGGCGCTTGCTGCTTGGAGGTCTGGACCAGCGTCAAAAACCGCTTCTCGTTTGCCTGCTTCTCAGCAACCAAGGGCGGCATGGCGGCCGGGTCCGTCTCCGCGATCATGCGGTAGTTCGTCAGAATGAACCGGGTCAGGACCGCATTGGCGCGTGTCGAGCTGTCCGCCCCGCGCGCTTCATTGCCAAGCAGCGACGTGTAGATGTTGTCGATCATCGCCATCTTAGACGTCGCGAACCAGATCGCGCCGACACTGGCCACCGCGAGCAGCATGAAGCACGCGAGGATCTTGTAGAGGATCTTGAGGTCGGCGAATTTCGACATGGCTGTGCCTTTGCGCGGATAAGCAACGTCCGTTCGCTTGCGCGAACGTCGGCTCGCACAATGCGCTGGTTTAACCGCGTGTCATTTGCTGAGACGCCCCCGGCCGCACGAACGTGCGGGCCACCCCAACTCACGTGGTATTCGGGTGGGAAAGTAATTTCGCCGGGTGAAGGATTGCTTAAGTACGGCGCCGCGTCGTCGCGTTTGCGACGAACCGCATGGTCGTCATGCACGTGCCGAATAGCACAGAGCCCGCGCGTCCATCTCGGCCCGACGCGCCGATCCTTATGCGAATCGCCCGTGGCAGTGCTTGTACTTTTTGCCCGAGCCGCAGGGGCAGGCCTCGTTGCGGCCGACCTTGCCCCAGGTCGTCGGATCCTTCGGATTGCGCTCGATCACCGCAGCGCCGCCGTCGCTCGCGGCGAGCACCGGCGTCGCGGAGAGCGCCAGTTCGTCCTCGCCGGTGTTCGGATTGAAGTGATGCGCTTCCATCGGTGGCAGCTGCTGTGGCGGCTGTTCCTCCGGCGGCTGCTGCACGACTTCGACGCGCATGAGCTGGGCGGTGACCGCCTCGCGCAGGTGCGAGATCATGGCTTCGAACAGCGCGAAGGCTTCAGCCTTGTACTCGTTCAGCGGATCACGCTGGCCGTAGCCGCGCAGCCCGACCACTTGGCGCAGGTGGTCCAGCTGGACCAGGTGCTCGCGCCACAGATGATCGAGGGTCTGCAACAGGATCGACTTCTCGACGTAGCGCATGACATCGGGGCCCCATTTGGCCACCTTGCCCGCCATCCACTCGTCGGCACGCCGGATGATGCGCTCGCGCACCTCCTCGTCGGCGATACCCTCTTCCTTGGCCCAGTCCTGCACCGGCAGCGCCAAGGTGAGCACCTCGCGCAGCGCCTGATCGAGGCCGGCCGTATCCCACTGCTCGGGATAGGCATTGGGCGGTATGTGCTTGGCGACCAGTTCCTCGATGACGTCATGGCGCATGTCGACGATGGTCTCGTCCACCGTCTCGTCGCGCATGAGGTCGAGCCGCTGCTCGAAGATCACCTTGCGCTGGTCGTTCATCACGTTGTCGAACTTGAGCAAGTTCTTGCGGATGT